>OASS01000036.1_pt1 | contig 134776 bp, 131 predicted proteins | sample 1475811 | NCBI WGS metagenome assembly OASS01 (sample SAMEA2579922, study PRJEB22360) | human gut metagenome | biome: human gut; feature: human-associated habitat; material: faeces | place: Denmark | collected 2008/2010 | reverse complement strand
CCTCCCACGGGGGGGGGGGGGGGTGGGGGGCGTGCGGGGGGCGGCCAGCCTGGAGGCGGCGGACACGGTGCTCACCGCCGTGGTGGGGATCGTGGGACTCCGTCCCACTTTGGCCGCCATCCGGGCTGGTAAGCGCATCGCCTTGGCCAACAAGGAGACACTGGTGTGCGCCGGGGAGCTGGTGAGCGATGCGGCTGCATGGAGCGGCTCCCAAGTGGTGCCGGTGGACTCGGAACACTCCGCCATCTTCCAGTGTCTCCAGGGCTGCCAGGACAGGGGAGAGGTGCGCCGCCTGATTCTGACCGCCTCCGGCGGCCCCTTCTGGGGATGGAAAGGGGAGGACCTTGCCGGAGTGACGGTAGAGCAGGCTCTGGCCCATCCCAACTGGAATATGGGGGCCAAGATCTCCGTGGACTCGGCCACCATGATGAACAAGGGACTGGAATTTATTGAGGCCATGCGCCTTTACCACATGCCCCCGGAAAAAATCTCCATTGTGATTCACCGGGAGAGTATAGTCCATTCCCTGGTGGAATACTGTGATCATGCGGTGCTGGCGCAGCTTGGCGTGCCCGATATGCGCCTGCCCATTCAATACGCCCTGACTTGGCCCGGCCGGGTTGCGGCGGTGGCAGAGCCGCTGGACCTGCTGTCCTGCCCGCCCCTGACCTTCCATGCGCCGGACTATGTGGCGTTCCCCTGTCTGGCCCTGGCCCTGGAGGCCGCCCACACCGGCGGCAGCGCCACGGCGGTGCTCAACGGGGCCAACGAGGAGGCCGTGGGGCAGTTCCTGGCCGGACAGCTCTCTTTTTCCGGCATTGCGGAGCAGGTGGCCTACGCCATGGCCGCGGTTCCCGCGGTGCAGTCTCCCTCCCTGGGGGACATTCTGGACGCGGATCAGGCGGCGCGGGAGGCCGTGCGGGGACACCGGCCCGATACGCACTGAGTAAGGAGCGATGCTATGACCATCCTGTTCATCCTGATTACCATCCTGCTCTTCGGCGCGCTCATCGCCATCCATGAGTTCGGACACTTCATCGCGGCCAAGACCCTGGGGGTGCGGGTGGAGGAGTTCGCCATCGGTATGGGCCCTAAGCTGCTCTCCAGGACAAGGGGGGAGACGACCTACTCTCTCCGGGCCCTGCCCATCGGAGGGTTCTGCTCCATGGAGGGTGAGGAGGAGGCCTCGGACGATCCCCGGTCCTTCAGCGGTAAGCCGGCGTGGAAAAAATTCATCATTCTGGTGGCCGGAGCATTTTTGAATTTTGTGACGGGGCTGGTGATCCTGCTGGTGCTCTTTTCTGTGGCGGGAAGCCCGTCCGCGCCGGTGGTCAGCGGTTATCTGCCGGGGGGGGAGGACATTCAGGAAACCGGCCTGCTGCCCGGCGACGAATTCTACCGCATCGACGGGCACCGCATCTATTTCCAGAGCGATGCGATTCTTTTCCTGGGCCGGGCGGGGGAGGAGGTGGCCGTGGAGGTGCTCCGGGACGGCCGGCGGCTCGATCTGGGCACTCTGCACCTGCCCTACCGTACCCTCACCGACGGGAGCGGCCAGCAGAGCCTGAAGCGGGGAGTCATGGTGGGGGAGCTCCGGGAGGCCGGGCCCCTGGGCACCCTGCGCAACGCCTGGTACCAGTCCATCGACTACGTGCGAACGGTATGGCTCAGTCTGGGGGATCTGATCCGCGGCGCGGTGAGCCTCAACGACATGGCCGGCCCCATCGGCATCTTCGCCATGGCCGGCGAGGTAGGCCAGCAGGGGGCGGCTGCCGCCGGAATGGCCGGGGCTCTGCTCAATATTTTCAGCTTTGTGGCGCTGATCGCCATCAATCTGGCGGTGATGAACCTGCTGCCCATCCCCGCTCTGGACGGCGGACAGATTCTTTTCCTACTCGTGGGCGGCATTTACCACTTCTTCACCCACAGGCGTATCGACCAGAAGTACCTGGGCTATATCAATATGGCGGGCTTCTTCTGTCTCATTGCCCTGATGGTGGTGGTGGCCGTCAGCGACGTAAACAAATTGATCCTGTAGGGAGGCTTGTCCTATGACCAGACAGATTCGCGTGGGCGGCGTCCCCATCGGGGGGGGGGCTCCGGTCACCATTCAGTCCATGACCAACACCCGCACCGACGATGTGTCCGCCACAGCGGAGCAGATCAAGCGCCTGGCGGCGGCGGGGTGCGAGATTGTGCGGGTGGCGGTGCCCGATCTGGCCGCCGCCCGGGCGGTGGGGGCCATTCGGGAGCGGAGCCCCATCCCTCTGGTGGCAGACATCCATTTCGATTACCGGCTGGCCCTGGAGTGCGTGGCCGCCGGGTGCGACAAAGTGCGCATTAATCCGGGCAACATCGGCGGGGAGGACCGGGTGAAGGCGGTGGCCGACGCCTGCCGCCAAAAGGGGATTCCCATCCGTATCGGAGTCAACGGCGGCTCCCTGGAGAAGCCCATCCTGGCCAAATACGGCGGGGTGACGCCGGAGGCCCTGGTGGAGTCGGCCTTTGGACATATCCGCCTGCTGGAGAAATTTGACTTTACCGACATATGCGTGTCCCTCAAGTCCTCCAGCGTGCGCACCACCATGGCGGCCTACCGCCTGATGAATCAGGAAAGTGATTATCCTTTACATCTTGGGGTGACGGAGACCGGCACCCTGCGCATGGGCACCCTCAAATCCGCGGTGGGCATCGGCGGCTTGCTGGCCATGGGTATCGGGGACACCATGCGGGTGTCTCTCTCCGCCGATCCGGTGGAGGAGGTATACGCCGCCCGGGACATCCTCAAGGCCGCCGGGGTGCGGAAGGAGGGACCGGAGCTGGTGTCCTGCCCTACCTGCGGGCGCACCCGTATCGACCTCATCGGCCTGGCCACCCAGGTGGAGGAGCGGCTTAAGGCCGTGGACAAGCCCATCACCGTGGCGGTCATGGGCTGTGTGGTCAACGGCCCCGGAGAGGCCTCCGCCGCCGACGTGGGCATCGCCGGCGGCAACGGGGAGGGCCTGCTCTTCCGCAAGGGAGAGATCGTGAAAAAGGTTCCCCAGGAGGCCCTGGTGGACGAGCTTTTCACACTAATTGAGAAACTTTGACGGAGGAGGCAGGAGCGTTTCAACCATGTCACAGGCACAGAAGATTCCCTTTTTGAATTTGTTTTCCGCCTGGCGGCCCGGTGAAGAGCTGGCGGCCCTGGCAGGCGGCTATCTGGTCACGGGGGCGGTGATCGATAAGGCGGCCCGCTCTATCCGCGCCAAGGTGGAGTGCCCTCGAATGCCCGAGGAGGGCCTGCGGCACCAGATCGAGAAGAGCCTGGCCTTGGCCTACCGGGTGGAGCGGGTGGAGCTGGAGATGGGAGCGGCGGCCGCGACTGCTCCCACATCGGCTCCTGTGGCGGCTGAACCGGCTCCTGCGGCCAGCGCCCCTCCTCCGCCGCCCCCGGCCGCCCCGGTGGAGGAGGATGCCATGGCGGCCTTCCGCCGCACGGAGGAGATCCGCCGGAGAGCTCTGGCTGGTCTCAAAACTGCCAGCCCGCGGGAGAAAAAGGCGGCCTCCGGCGGCCCGAGAGGAAAGCTGCTCTACGGCAAGCACGAAATCAAGCGGGAGAGCATCCCCATGAGTACCCTGGAGCTGGACATGGGAACCGTCATCGTCAAGGGAGACGTGTTTGCCGTGGATCACCGGGAGCTGAAAAAGCGGGGCGCATGGGTGGTGTGCTTCGATGTGACGGACTATACCGGCTCGGTGCGGGTGTCCAAGTTTTTCCCCGGTGACGAGGGGAAGGGCATTGTGGACGGGGTGAAGAAGGGCCAGCATCTGGTGATCCAGGGCAAGCTGAACATCGACCGCTTCACTGGCGACATGGTGCTGGAGCCTTACGCCATCATGGAGAGCGCCAAGCCCATGAAGACCGACGACGCGCCGGAGAAGCGGGTGGAGCTCCACTTGCACACCACCATGTCCTCCATGGATGCCCTCACCCAAGTGAGCCCCAAGGCGGGGCCGGACAAGAACGTGGTCAAGCGGGCGGAAGCGTGGGGCCATCGGGCCATCGCCATCACCGACCACGGCGTGGCCCAGGCATTCCCCGATGCCTGGCACTCGGCCAAGAAGATCAAGGTGCTTTACGGCGTGGAGGCGTACTTCATTAACGACGTAGACGACCGGGTGGTGGTACACGGGGACAAGGAACAAGACTTTACAGGCGATATCGTCTGTTTCGACATTGAGACTACCGGCCTGGACAAGCGGCGGGATGTAATCACCGAGATCGGAGCGGTGGTACTGCGGAACGGGGAGGTGGTGGAGCAGTTCTCCACGTTTGCTGATCCTGAACGGCCTCTGACCCGCGAGATCACCGAGCTTACCGGCATTACCGACGAGATGCTGAGGGGAGCCCCCTCCCAGGCGGAGGCCATAAATGCCTTTCTGGACTTTGTGGGGGAGCGCCCGCTGGCCGCCCACAATGCGGAGTTCGACATGGGCTTCATCGCCGAGGGGTGCCGCCGCATGGGCCGCCCCTTCGACAGCACCTCCATCGACACGCTGATTCTGGCCCAGAACCTGCTGCCGGAGCTGGGCAAGCACAAGTTGGACATCGTGGCGGAGCACCTGAATCTGCCTGCCTTCAACCACCACCGGGCCTATGACGACGCGGCCACGGTGGGCTATATGCTGGTACCTTTCTTCGAGATGCTGCGGGACAGGGGTGTACATACCCTCCAGCAGATCAATCCGGCTATGGCCAGGCTGCGTACCGGGGGCAAGGCCCGCCGCCAGCCCAAGCACCTAATCGTGCTGGCCAAGAACCAACTGGGCCTACGCAATCTCTACAAGCTCATCTCGGCCTCTCACCTGGACCACTTCAAACGCTACCCCATCATGCCCAAGAGCCTGATCAACCAGCACCGGGAGGGACTCATTATCGGCTCGGCCTGCGAGGCTGGAGAGCTGTTTCAAGCAGTTGTAAAGCGAAAAGACTTTGCGGAGCTTAAGCGCATTGCCTCCTGGTACGATTTCCTGGAGATTCAGCCTCTGTGCAACAATGCCTTCATGCTGCGCAAGGGTATGGTGCAGAGCCAGGAGGAGCTGAAGGACTTCAACCGCACCATCGTATCCCTGGGCGAGGCGCTGGACAAGCCTGTGTGCGCCACCGGCGACGTCCATTTCCTGGACCCGGAGGACGAGATCTACCGCCACGTCCTGCTGGCCTCCAAGGGCTTTGAAGATGCCGACTCGTCTCTGCCCATCTACTTCAAGACCACCACCGAGATGCTGGAGGAGTTTGCCTATTTGGGGAAGGAGAAGGCCTATGAGGTGGTGGTGCGCAACACCAATCTGGTAGCCGACTGGTGTGAGGACGTAGTGCCTCTGCCCCAGGGGTTGTTCGCCCCCAAGATCGAGAACTCAGCGGAGGAGCTGACCAGCCTGGTCTGGGGGAAAGCAAAAGCCCTTTACGGTGAGGAACCGCCCAAAATCGTGGTGGACCGCATCAATGCCGAGCTGGGCGACATCATCAAGTGCAAGTACGACGTCATTTATATGTCGGCCCAGAAGCTGGTGCAGGACTCCCTGGCCCACGGCTACCTAGTGGGCTCCCGTGGCTCCGTGGGCTCGTCCCTGGTAGCCTTCATGTCGGGTATCACGGAGGTGAACTCCCTGCCGCCCCACTACCGCTGTCCCAAGTGCAAGCACTCGGACTTCGACACCGCCAAAGAGAAGGGGATCGGCTGCGGCGCGGACATGCCAGACGCGGTGTGCCCCGTCTGCGGAACGCCCTACGCCAAGGACGGCTTCAACATCCCCTTCGAGACCTTCCTGGGCTTCGGCGGCGACAAGGTGCCCGACATCGATCTGAACTTCTCCGGCGAATATCAGGCCAACGCCCACCGGTACACCTTTGAGCTGTTCGGGCAGACCCACGTGTTCCGGGCGGGCACCATCGGCACCGTGGCGGAAAAGACCGCCTTCGGCTATGTCAAGAAGTACATGGATGAGCGGGGAAGGACGGTAAACCGGGCGGAGGAGAACCGGCTGGCTCAGGGCTGCACCGGCGTCAAGCGCACCACCGGCCAGCACCCCGGCGGCATGGTGGTCATCCCCCAGAACCGGGAGATCTACGACTTCTGTCCGGTACAGCACCCCGCCGACGATCCCAACAGCGACATCATCACCACCCACTTTGAATATCACTCCATGGAGTCCAACCTGCTCAAGCTGGATATGCTGGGCCACGATGATCCCACCATGATCCGCATGCTCCAGGATCTCACCGGGGTGGATCCGCAAAAGATCCCTCTGGACGACCGGGACACCATGAGCATCTTCACCTCCTCTGAGGTGCTGGGCTTCGTGGACGACCCCATCCTGGGCCCAACCGGCGCCGTGGCCATCCCGGAGTTCAACACCAAGTTCACCCGCGGCATGCTGGTGGACACCCAGCCCCACGAGTTTGACATTCTCCTGCGCCTGTCCGGCTTCTCCCACGGAACCGACGTGTGGCTGGGCAACGCCCGGGATCTGATTGTGGATCAGGGCGTCCCGGTCGGCCAGGCCATCGGCTGCCGCGACGACATCATGCTCTTCCTCATCTCCTGTGGCATGCCGGAGAAGCGGGCCTTCAAGATCATGGAGTCGGTGCGTAAGGGCCGGGGCCTGCCCGAAGGGGCGGAGGAGGAGATGAGGGCCGCCGGCGTACCCGACTGGTACATCGGCTCCTGCAAGAAGATCAAGTACCTGTTCCCCAAGGCCCACGCCGTGGCTTACGTGATGATGGCCTTCCGCATCGCCTGGTTCAAGGTCCACCGCCCCCTGGCCTTCTACGCCGCCTTCTTCTCTATCCGCGCCAAGGCCTTCGACGCCACCTTCATGTGCCAGGGGATGGACGTGTGCAAGGCTAAAATGCGGGAGATTGAGAGCAAGGAGAAGCCCTCTCCCGTGGAGGAGGATATTTTGGTCACCCTTGAGGTGGTCTATGAGTTCTATCTGCGGGGGTTCACCTTTGAGCACATGGATCTCTACCGCTCCCACGCGGTCAACTTCCTGCCAGACAATGAAAAGGGAAGCCTGCTGCCCCCCTTCACCTCTGTGCCTGGTCTGGGCGAGACGGCGGCCTGGTCTATCATGGAGCAGCGGGAGGGAAAGCGGTTTATATCTATCGAGGAGTTTTCCGCAGCCTGTCCCAAGGTCTCCAAGACCCACATCGAGCAGCTCAAGGCCGCTGGTGCTCTGGACGGCATGCCGGATACGAGTCAGATTACCCTGTTCGACGGACTGTTTTAACCGGTATCCTGTCCTCTGTTGCCTATGGCCATTGTTAGGGCGCAGAGGAATTTCTGAGTGGAATTTACAGTTGTAACAGAATAAAATCCGTGGTATTCTTATGCCATCCAGATGAGAAAGGAGTGTATTTATTATGCTGAACGAAAAAGTTGCCTCTCTGCTGAACGAGCAGATCAATAAGGAGTTCTACTCCGCTTACCTGTATCTGGAGTTCTCCGCCTACTTCGAGGACGAGGGACTGGACGGCTTCGCCAACTGGTACAAGGTGCAGGCGCAGGAGGAACGGGATCACGCTATGCTTATGTTCCAGTATCTCCAGAACAACAGCCACCGCCCGGTGCTGGAGGGCATTGCCAGGCCCACCGCCGCCCCCAACGGCAGGCTGGAGGTGCTCAAGGCCGGCCTGGCCCATGAGCAGTATGTCACCAATCTGATTCACACGATCTACGATGCAGCCTATGAGGTCAAGGACTTCCGCACCATGCAGTTCCTGGATTGGTTTGTCAAAGAGCAGGGCGAGGAGGAGAAGACCGCCGAGGATATGATCAAAAAGATGGAGCTCTACGGCGACGATGCCAAGGGCCTCTACATGCTCAACAGTGAGCTGGCGGGCCGCACCTATGCAGCTCCCAGTCTGGTACTGTAACCTGTAGTTGAAACTGTAGACAAGGTGGGTGCCCTGCTATGGACAGGGCACCCACCTTACACATATATGCCGCGTCAGGGCATAAAAAGCTCAGGCCGCGTAGTCCAGGGCGACTGGGCGCTGGTGACAAACATAGTATAGAGGCGGCTGAGGGTATTCCAGCTCTCCTGATCCAGCGTCCCGGTTTCCGGACGGTGATTCAGATGTTGAATCCACTTGATATTGTGCTCGGTGGCGGCATTGTTTACCCCGGAGACATCACAGGTTTCCACGCCGTTCAGGACCCGAGACAGCCCGCAGAACATGGACTGCACCAGGTTAAGATGAACGCTGGCCTCACCCGGTGCGACGGAAAACTCTGGACTTGGAAAGCTGCGGGTGGGCAGCGGAGTGAGGCGGGAAACCACCTGGTGATACAAGGAAACGATAGCGTCCCAGGTGGCCTGGTTTACCTGTCCGGTGACCGGAGGGAAAAATTCCCTCTGAAAGAGCATGACGGCCTCTAGGGTGCGTTCGCCGAAAATTCCGTCCGGCGTGAGACGGGGGAGGAAGGGGTAAGCGAAAGAAATGGTGCGCAGCATGGTTTGGAGGCTGCGTACGGGCTGTCCAATCAGGTGGAGTTGGGAGCGAATCATGTGGCGTCTTCTCCTCTCTCGTCGGTGCTGCCCAGTGTCATGGGTTGGCCGGGGTACTGGGTCAGGCTGGTGGCTTCGCTCTCGGGAAGCTCCGGCCGGAACTGCTCTGGGATGACATTGGTATATTGGCTCATGGTATCCACTATGCCGACATAAAATCGGTAGAGTGCGGCCCAGGTGTCCTCGCCTACAACGCCGTCTTGGTACAGACCAGCCATCTGTTGAAGAGCCAGGACTGCGTTTTGGGTGGATTGCCCGAAAATCCCGTCCACAGCCACCGGGGGGATGTTATTATAAAACTCCGCCACCACAGAGAGAAGGTACTGTATTACCTTGACATTTTCTCCGGTGTCGCCGAGGGAAATGGTATCGGGGCGGTTGACGGGCACCAAGGTGGTGTAGAAGGTCTGACCCTCGCTGACCAGCTCCGCCAATTCCAGAACGCCCACGTACAGAAAGACCAGCTTATACCAGGTGGCGTTTCCAACGACTCCGTCCGGCGTCAGGCTGAAAATCTGCTGGAATTTGATGACCGACTGCTCGGTGGACGCTCCGAAGATCCCGTCCACCGGCTGAACCTTCGGAATAGCGGGGTAATCGCGGGAGATGCGGTTGAGCATGGTCTGGATGCGCACCACCGGCTCCCCCCGGTCGCCCAGCCGCACCGGAGTTCCGGGGTAGGAGCTGCGGATACCCATGACAGGAGCATTGTTCACGATCTCGATATTGTCGCCATAATAGTTTCGCAGGATGGTGACGGAGTCGGCGCCCTGCTCTGCCATGGCCTGGCTGCCCCACTGGGAGAGACCGTCGCAGGTGGTGGTGGTGCCGTTGCAAAATTTGGCTGCCAGGGGCTCCACAAAGCCGGTGCGCCGTATGTAGGAATTGAAGATCTCATCCACCATCTGGCTGATGTTCTCAAAAATGTTGCGCCCTTTGATGAATTTCTGGTCGTAGGCCGTGCTGGCGGTGATGTTGAAGGGGTAGCCGCGGCTGGGGTAATATTCGGTATATACCCGGTTGAGGGCAAACGAAATAATCGCCAGGATGTTTGCACGGATAGCCGCCGGCTCCCAGGTGGGATAGATCTCGCTGGAGGCCACATTCTTAACGTATTCCGGGAAGGAAACCGTCACATTTTCCGCAGCGGCGCTGGGGGCGCCCAGATGCACGGTGATGTACTGTGGGACATAGGGCGTTACAGGTGTGGTCGGCATGGGGGTACCTCCTTACAGATCCTGGGGTGGAATATCCACGATCTCCCCCCGGGTAGACGACGAGGTCTGCTCCGGCAGGGGAATCAGCTCCAGCTCCTGTAGTGTTTCCGTATTAGGAAAGACCTGGACATTCTCCACCAGAAGCATCTCATAGCCCGGTACCTCCACCCAGATGTCACAGACGGCGAAGGGGGACTCTGTCCCTGGGGATTCACTGGCAGACGGCTCGGGTGTGGCGACGCGGATCGGCGCGGTGCGTCCGTTTTCGTCCGTCACCCGTAAGGCCAGCAGCGTATGCCGCCCGCCGCCCGCCCTCTGCGTCACCGCTACAGTAGCGCCCGGCACCGGGAGCTGGGCCCGGGAGGTATATACGCGGGTGACAATGGTTCCAATCGAGGCCAATTGGCATTCCTCCTTTTCCTCACTCTATGCACCGGACCGGAAGGCGGTTCCAGGGAAAAGAACGTTGACATCGGCCCCTCTTTCGAGTAAACTGAATAGGAATCTTGCAGCGGAACGGGCGAGTTACGTGCGGTACCGCTTTGGAACAAGAAGAAGAGTGATGGAGCTATGAAAAAAGATAAAGTGTCCAGTGCGGTGATACGTCGCCTCCCACGGTACTACCGCCACCTGAACGACCTCTATTTGGCCGGTGTGGAGCGCATTTCATCCAACGCGCTGGGCAAATCCATGGGGCTGACCGCCTCACAGATCCGGCAGGATCTCTCCTGCTTCGGCGGGTTCGGCCAGCAGGGCTACGGCTATAATATTGAAAATCTGCGGGGGGAGATTTCCGACATTCTGGGTATGAACCGCGGCCACAACGCGGTCATTCTGGGGGCGGGCAACTTGGGCCGGGCCCTGATGGAAAACTTTCACTTCGAGCGCTCCGGTGTGGCGCTTTCGGCCGCCTTTGATGTGGCGCCGGATGTGGTTGGGCAGAGACTCTCCGGGGTGCCGGTCCACCACGTGGACCAGTTGGAGGAGTATCTGGGCCAGCATCCGGCCAGCATCGGGGTGCTGACGGTTCCCCGGAGCGTGGCCAACCGGATCGCCGGTCGGCTGGTGGCCTCCGGCGTGAAAGGAATCTGGAATTTCACCAATATTGAGCTGACGGTGGACGCGCCGGACATAGTGATTGAGAACGTCCACTTTGCCGACAGCCTGTTGGCGCTGAGCTATATGATTTCGGAGGTACCATGAAGAGACTTGCCGTTGGCCTGCTTGCCCTGGTCATCCTGATAGGCTGTGCGGCAGTATATGCCGCCGATACGGGAACAGGGGAGAGCCTTGTAACGCAGGGCTACCTGAACGACACTTATATTCCGGACGTACTGCGGCAGGCGGAGACACGCATCGCGGAGCAGACAAAGACCGTCTACGACTCTGTGCTGGCGGATCTGAATGCCAGGCACAGCGGTTATCTGGCCCGGGCAGGTGGAGAACAGTGCTATGCCGCCTCAATCACGGATTTCCGCTTTAAAAGGGGAGACGTGGTCAGCCTGCCTGCCGGTTCCGGGCTGCTGCTCCTGGCTGGAAGCGGAACCGTGTCCTATTCCGGCGGCAGTGTGGTGGATATTACGGTGGGGCAGACCGTCGCCTCCGGCACCGCGCTGACCGCACGTCACCGCGTCTTAGCGGCCGAAAATACCACAGCGGCAGTGACAATCACCTCTGATACTGCGGTTTTGGGCGTAGAGGGCTTCTATACCGTGTCCTCCGGAGCGGGGCTGGACTATAATGCTCTGGCCGACGCATTAAAGCAGATGGGGCTGTTCCAGGGCACTGGAACGGCCTACGGCTCCGGGTATGATCTGGAGCAGGCTCCTACCCGTATCGTAGGACTGGTCATGTTCCTGCGTTTGATCGGGGAGGAGGGGGCTGCGCTGAGCAGCACAGCGGCCAACCCCTTTGCGGACACCCCTGCCTGGTGCGACCGCTATGTGGCCTATGCCTATGAAAAGGGCTATACCAAGGGCAACAACATCAGTGCCGGTGGACAGCGCTACTTTGGACCGGATGCACAGCTCTCGGCAGGGGAGTACATGACCTTTCTTCTGCGGGCGCTGGGCTACTCGGACAGCGGGGCATCGCCTGACTTCTCCTGGGCCAATGCCGTGGGCAAGAGCGTGGAGTTTGGTGTGCTCAACGCTGCGGAACAGGCCAAGCTGACAGGCAGCCCCTTCCTGCGGGCCCAGGTGGCCTATCTGTCCTATTTCGCACTGTCGGCCCCTCTGAAGGACGGTAGCGGCATCCTGCTGGACAGGACGGCTGCCAGCAGCGGCGTGGACAAAGCCGTATTTCAGGCGGTGATGAACGGCGTCACCGTGGACAGGCTGAGCTGAATGGAAAGACCCTCCGGTTTACCGGAGGGTCTTTTTGTAAATGTTGCTCATTGACAACTGTTAGCAAGATAACTAAAATAAACTCTGTAAAACAGCTTGCATGGAAGGGGGTGTCTGAATGCGGCAAGAACGCCATGCGGGTTACGAGGTCAAGGCGCTGTCCAATCTGATCCGGCGCAAGGTCTGGGAACTCTCCGGCCAGCCGGAATGCGATGTTTTTACCGAGATGCAGGGGATGCTTCTGGGATTTCTGTGCCATAATCGGGATCAGGAAATCTTTCAGAAGGATCTGGAGGAGGCGTTTTATATCCGCCGCTCCACCGCGTCCAGGCTGCTGAAGCGCCTGGAGGAGGAGGGATTTGTGATGCGGTGCTCCGTATCCCGTGACGCCAGGCTCAAGCAGGTGATGGCAACGCCGAAAGCGGAGGCCCTGAACCAGCAGATTGCCTCGCGCATCACACAGGTAGAGGCAGCGCTGACCAAGGGAATCGGCGCTGAGGAGTTGCAGCAGTTCATGATGACCATTGCAAAAATGAAGCAGAACCTGATGGAGCCGTCTGTACTTCCGGCCGGGTGCACCTGCGGCAAAGACTGTGAGGAGGCTAACAGTTAGCAAGCGAATCAATCCCCAAGGAGGAATGTGCATGAAGAAAAAACGCGGACTTGTGAGCTGTATTCAGGAGTTCAAAAAGGACACGATTCTGACGCCGATCTTTGTCATCGGCGAGGTGGCCTTTGATGTCCTGATTCCCATGATGACAGGCCGTCTGCTGACCCAGGGCGTTGAGGCGGGAAATATGGAACGTATTTTCTACTACGGCGGCATTGTGGTCCTCATGGCCCTGGCGGCTCTGCTGCTGGGCGCCCTGTCCGGCCGTTATGCCGCACGGGCGGCCACCGGCTTCTCCCGTAATCTGCGCCGGGAGATGTATCGGAATGTTCAGAAATTTTCCTTTTCCAACATCGACAAATTCTCCACCGGCGGTATCATTACCCGCCTGACCACCGACGTGACCAACGTACAGATGGCCTTTATGATGATCATCCGCATCGCTGTGCGCTGTCCCATCATGCTTATCTGTGCATGGGTGCTCACCTTTACCATCAACCCCAGACTGGCGCTGGTCTTCCTGGTGGTGATCCCCATCCTGGGCCTGGGCCTGTTCTTTATTATGACCGGAGCCCACCCCATCTTTGAGCGGGTGTTCAAGCGGTATGATCACTTGAACAATGTGGTACAGGAAAACCTGCTTGGCATCCGGGTGGTGAAGTCCTTTGTGCGTGAGGAGCACGAGAAGGAAAAATTCGGGAAGGTCTCCCAGGAGATCTATATGGACTTTTCCAAGGCGGAAAAGCTCATCGCCTTCAACATGCCGCTGATGCAGTTGTGCGTCTATGCGTGTATTCTGACCGTGTCCTGGCTGAGCGCCCATCTGGTAGTGGGCGGCAGCATGGATGTGGGGCAGCTCACCAGTATGTTCAGCTATATCATGATGATCCTCATGAGCCTGATGATGCTCTCTATGGTGCTGGTCATGATCATCCTGGCCCGCGCCTCCGCCGAGCGTATTACCGAGCTGCTCAACGAGGAGAGCGACCTGTGCAACGGGGAGAATCCGGTGGAGGAGGTCAAGGACGGCTCTGTAGTCTTTGAGAACGTCAGCTTCAGCTACGCCAAGGACCCCAGTAAGGAGTGCCTGAAAAACGTCAACCTGAACATCAAGTCCGGTGAGACGGTGGGCATTCTCGGCGGCACCGGCACCTCCAAGACCACTCTGGTGCAGCTTATTCCCCGGCTGTACGACGCTACCGAGGGCCGCATCCTGGTGGGCGGTGTGGATGTGCGGGACTACGACATGGACGCCCTGCGGGAGCAGGTGGCCATGGTGCTCCAGAAGAACGTGCTGTTCTCCGGCACCATTAAGGAGAACCTGCGCTGGGGTAAGAAGGACGCCACCGATGAGGAGATGGTCCGGGTATGCAAGCTGGCCCAGGCTGACCCCTTTATCCAGGAATTCCCCGACAAGTACGATACCTATATTGAGCAGGGCGGCTCCAATGTGTCCGGCGGCCAAAAGCAGCGCCTGTGTATCGCCCGGGCCCTGCTGAAGAAGCCGAAGATTCTGATTTTGGATGATTCCACCTCCGCCGTGGACACCAAAACCGACGCACTGATCCGCAAGGCGTTCCGGGAGGAGATCCCCGACACCACCAAGTTTATCATTGCCCAGCGTATCTCTTCCATCGAGGACGCGGACAAAATCCTGGTGATGGATGGCGGAAGGATTTCCGCCATGGGCACCCACGGCGAGCTGCTCCAGAGCTGTGAGATCTACCGGGAAATTTATGAATCCCAGACGAAGGGAGGGAGCGAGGATGAATAAGATGCCGAAGAAAAAGTCCCACACGGTCCGGCGCCTGCTCAGTTATGTGGGCCGGGGCTACCTAATCCGCTTTTTTCTGGTGCTGGTATGCATCCTGGTCAGCGCGGTGGCCTCTGTGGCCGGCTCCATCTTCCTGGGCGCCCTGATCGACAACTATATCACGCCTCTGCTGGCCATGGAAAACCCGGTGTTCACCGGCCTGCTCCACGCTCTGCTCCTGATGGCCTGCCTCTATGTGGTGGGCGCCCTGTGCGCCCTGGCCTACAACCGTCTGATGGTCACCATCTCCCAGGGCGTGCAGAAGAAGATCCGCGACGATCTGTTCGGCCACATGCAGACGCTACCTATCCGGTATTTTGACACCCACGCCCACGGCGATGTGATGAGCGTCTACACCAACGACGTGGATACCCTGCGGCAAATGCTCTCCCAGAGCATTCCCCAGGTAATCAATTCCCTGATGATGATCGTGGTCACCTTTGTCAGCATGGTTGTACTCAACCTCACTCTCACTGGCGTGGTAATCGTGTGCATCGTGTGCATGCTGCTGGTGACCCGGTTCCTGGCCGGACGCAGCGGCCGCTACTTCGTCCGCCAGCAGGTGAAGCTAGGCGATCTGAACGGCTATATCGAAGAAATGATCAACGGCCAGAAGGTGGTCAAGGTTTTCTGCCACGAGGAGGAGGCCCAGGAGGGCTTTGACCGTGTGAATGACGCCTTGTTTGAAAGCGCTTATAAGGCCAACAAGTACGCCAATATCCTCATGCCCATCCTCATCAACATTGGCAACATCCAATATGTGGTCATCGCCATGGTGGGCGGAGCGCTGGCCCTCAATGGCCTGGGGGGCGGTATTACCCTGGGTGTCATCGCATCCTTCCTCCAGCTCTCCAAGAGTTTGACCAACCCAATCAGCCAGATCTCTCAGCAGCTCAACTCTGTGGTCATGGCTCTGGCCGGTGCTCAACGGATTTTTGACCTGATGGATGAGCCCTCCGAGGAGGATCACGGCACCGTCACCCTGGTCAACGTCTCCTATAACAAGGACGGCGCCCTCCAGGAAACCAGTGAGCGCACCAATCTGTGGGCCTGGAAGGTTCCCCAGGAGGACGGGAGCTTCGCCTATACCAAGCTGGCGGGCGACGTGCGCTTTGATGATGTGGACTTCGCCTATGAGGAGGGCAAAACCATCCTCCACGACATCAGCCTTTTCGCCAAGCCCGGCCAGAAGCTGGCTTTCGTGGGCGCCACCGGCGCGGGTAAGACCACCATTACCAACCTGATCAACCGCTTCTACGACATCGCGGACGGCAAGATCCACTATGATGGCATCTCTATCAACGATATTCATAAGCCGGATCTGCGCCGCTCCCTGGGCATTGTGCTTCAGGATACCAACCTCTTTACCGGCACCGTGCGGGAAAACATCCGCTACGGCAATCTGAGCGCCACCGACGAGGAGGTGGAGGCCGCCGCCGTGCTGGCCAACGCAGACGACTTTATCCGCCGCCTGCCCCAGGGGTACGACACCATGCTCACCGGCAACGGCGCCAACCTGTCCCAGGGCCAGCGGCAGCTCATCGCCATTGCCCGGGCCGCTGTGGCCGATCCCCCGGTGATGATCCTGGATGAGGCTACCTCCTCCATTGACACACGCACTGAGGCCATCGTCCAGAGGGGTATGGACTCCCTGATGACCGGCCGCACCGTCTTTGTCATTGCCCACCGGCTATCCACTGTGCGCAACTCTGATGCCATTATGGTGCTGGATCACGGCCGCATTGTAGAGCGGGGCGACCACGAGGATCTCATCCGGCAGCACGGACTGTATTATCAGCTCTATACCGGCGCCTTTGAGCTGGAATAAAAAGAATTTGTACCAAGCACCCCTCTGCGTCCCCGGCATAGTATGGAGTGAGACCGGGCCGGAGCGGCGGTACTCCCACCGCTCCGCCTCTGGTTTCCATCATCAAACCAGGAGGTACTTCATATGGGGTGCAATAATGGCTGTGGCTTTGGCGGCGGCGGCTGCCTGTGGATCATTCTGATCATTATCCTGCTCTGTTGCTGCTGCGGCGGCGGGAGCTGGGGCGGTTGCGGCTGTGGTGGCTGTGGCTGCAACAACGGCTGCGGGAACAGCTGCTGCTGAGAAGGCAGTACAATAGCCGAACGGCAAACAGGCAGACGTGCCGTGGGGTGTTTTCCCCACGGCACGTTCCTGTGTATCAAACAAGTGGAAAGGAAGCGGAACACATGCATAGACGTACAACAGCCCTCTATTTCAGTCCCACGGGCGGGACGCGCACCTATGTCCGAGCTGTGGCGGCAGCTATGCCACACATGGGCGGAGAAGTGGACCTGACCCGACCGGAGGAGCGGCGCAAAGTTCATATGTTCGGCGCAGATGGCGTAGTTGTCCTGGGCGTACCGGTTTATTACGGCCGGGTGCCGGCGGTGCCGGGGCTGCTGGACGGCCTACAGGGGGAGGAGACTCCGGCGGTGCTGCTGGCTGTGTATGGCAACCGGCTCATTGACGACGCGCTGGCGGAGCTGAGCGACCTGTGTGCCGCCCGGGGGTTCCGCCCTCTGGCAGCGGGGGCCTTTGTAGCGCCTCACACATTTTCCGCCAAGGTAGCCATGGGGCGACCCAACGCAGGGGATCTGGCGGCGGCCGCGGAGCTGGGACGTCGGGCGGCGGAGAAGCTGTCGGGGCCTTGGTGCGCCCCGGAATTGCCCGGGAACCGGCCCTACCGCAGCTTTCAGAGGGCGCCGTTCTACCCAGTGGGGGACGATACCTGCACCCGCTGCGGCTGCTGCGTCGGGGCCTGCCCGGTGGAGGCCATCCATCCTGCCGCGCCCCGTGCGACCGACGGTGAGAAGTGCATCCGCTGCCTGGCCTGTGTCCGGGCTTGCCCGGCGGGCAGCCGACGGGTGGAAGGCCCCGCCTTTGCCGCTACAGCGGCTCATTTGGAGGAGGCATTGACCAAGGAGGACAAGCCGCCCGAGCTGTATCTGTGAAAGTAAACACAGGAGGCACCCCGTGGGGCGCCTCCTGTTTGGTTATTCGGGGAACAGCATATGGTCCACGCAGCAGCCGGAAAAGCCGGGGTGACAGCCCCAGATACCGGCAGCCGGAACGGCCGCCCGGGGCCACCTCCCTATGGTGCCGGTATCGAGAAAAGAGTACGGGATGGGCCGATTGGCTGCTCCTAGAGGCCTAAGAGACTGGCGGTGATGCCGCCGCCCACATTGCCCGCCGCCGCTGGAGCCAGCTACACCAGTGTATCTGCCGCCACGGGTTCGTCCACGTGGGGCATCCGCTTCATTTCCCGGGTAACCAGGGCCAGGGCCACCACTACTGCCGCGCTGTCGGCGATGGGACCGGCGTACATGACGCCATCAATCCCCAGGAAGAGGGGGAAGATCAAAATCAGGGGAATGAGAAAGATCACCTGCCGGGTGAGGGCGATCAGTGCGCCCCGCTTGGCCTTGCCAATGGAGGTAAAGAAATTGGCCGTAATGGGCTGGAAGGCATTGGCCAGTGTCATAAACATATAAATGCGGAAATACCGCTCGGCGAACTGAAAATACTCCTCGCTGCCAGAGGGGTCGAACAGTGCCACGATCGGCCGGGGAAAGAGCTGAAAGCACACAAAGGCAATGCAACAGATTATGGACGCGGCGACAATGGCCTTTCGGTAGGCCTCACGTACGCGGCTATACTGCCGGGCGCCGTAGTTGTAGCTGAAGATGGGCTGGCAGCCCTGAGAGATACCCAAGGTAAAGCCCAGCATCAGGATGTTGACCTTGGAGATGACCCCAACGCACGCCAGGGGAATGTCCTCACCGTAGTGGGAGAGCGCACCGTAGTAGGTCAGGGTATTGTTGAGGGTGATCTGCACCAGGAACATGGCCATCTGATTTAGAAAGGGGGAAACACCCAGGGAGCAGATGGCACGCAGAAGTGCCCCGGAAGGGTGCAGGGAGGCCGCCGTCAGGCGGATGGTACGGATGCGGGTGCGGAACAGATAGTACAGTACCATGACCAGGGAGAGAGCCTGCCCCAATACGGTGGCCAGCGCGCCCCCGGCCACGCCCATGTCCAGACCGAAGATAAACACCGGGTCCAATATGGTGTTGAGTACCGCGCCGGAGAGGGTACAGAGCATGGAGTAGGTGGGACTTCCATCGGCCCGGACCAGGGAACTGGCCCCGGTGGTAAAGGTGACCATAGGCAGGCCGAAGGCGGTAATGCCCGTGTAGATCATGGCGTAGGGCAATACCTCCGGCGTAGCGCCAAACAGGTTGAGGAGTGGGCCTCGGAAAAACAAGGCGATCAGGCCCAGGGTGAGGCTGAACAGCGCAAGACAGGACAGTCCGGTGCCGGCCACCCGGCGAGCCCGTTCCTCATTTCCGGCCCCTAAATTCAGGTTGAAGTTGGCAGCAGTGCCGATGCCCATCATCAGGGCAATGGCGGTGGACACGGTGGTGAAGGGGAAAGCCACATTGGTAGCGGCGTTTCCCAAATATCCCACGCCCTGGCCGATGAAGATCTGATCCACTATATTATAAAGAGAGGTGACCAGATAGGCGACAATGGAAGGGATTGCGAATTTGGGCAGCAGGGTATTGATGGGGAGGGAGCCGAGGGGATTTTGGCTTGAATTGCTGTCTGGCATACCATTTTCCTCGCTTTCAAATCGCCTGATAATACTCTTATTGTAGTATAAACACAAAGATTCGTCAAATAAAATCCGGCACCCCCCAAAATGGGAGTTGCCGGATTTTATATATGGTATACCGGATGCTGCGTTGATAAACTCATTTCGGACAGGGGGAGGCTGCATCCTCGGCTTCTAAAACGGTACTGTAGTCCTATTGATGGCCGGTAATCCGCAGGAAGTCATGAATGGCCGGCGCCAGGGCGGCAAAGCACGCGCATAGCCGTCTCATACCGCGCTCTCCTCCTTGGGCGGCCGTTCCCTGGTCAGGGGGAAGGAGACGGAGGCGGTGAAGAGATCCGCCTGCGTTTGGACGGAGAAAGTTCCGCCGCAGGCCTCGGTGAAGGTGCGGGCGATGGACAGGCCCAGGCCGCTGCCCCCGTCGGTACGGCTCTCGTCCCCCCGGACGAACCGCTCGGTGAGATCCACCCCGTCGGGCAGCTCCTCCCGCGATGTGTTGCGGAGCACCGCCGCGGCCTGCCCGTCTGCTACGGTCAGCTCCAGGTAGATCCGGGAGCCCTCCAGGGAGTACTTGAGGGCGTTGCCGATCAGGTTCTGGAACACCCGGTACAGCCGGTCGCCGTCGGCGGCGATCCAGACCGGGGACTCCGGCAGACGGGGCCGCAGGGCAAGGCCGCTCTCCTCGATGGCCTCACCCATGTCCGCAAGGGTCTGGCGAAGCAGCTTTGCAAAATCAATCGGCTTTATATCTACGCTCAGGTTGCCCGTAGCGGCCTTGCTCACCTCGAACACGTCCCGCACCATGACCTGGAGCCGCTTGGACTTGTCGGAGAGGACACGAATGTAGTCCTGCACATGGTCGGGCAGGCCCTCCTCCTGCTGGAGCAGCTCGGTATAGCTGATGATGGAGGTGAGGGGGGTTTTGAGATCGTGGGAGACGTTTGTGATCAGCTCCACCTTCATCCGCTCGCTCCTCACCTGTTCGGCCAATGCGGTACGCAGACCCTCCTCCATGTGGGAGAGCTGCTCCGCTGCACCGTGGAAATCTGAGTCCGGCGGCAGGGGAGGGGCTCCCTCCAGCCTTCCCGCCCCGGCGGCCTCAATGCAGGCCAGCAGGGCGTCCAGCTCAGCGGCAGAGCGGCGGCTTTCCCTGACCAGCCACACCTGGAGACCGATCAGCACGATCCCGGCCATACAGAGCAGGAGCAGCAGCGGAAGGGGCAGACGGAACAGCAGAAAGACGGGCACGGACAGGGCGCAGAACAGGAAAAAGGGGAGGCAGGCGGCAAACTGCCAGATCATCCGCCGGTCGGCCCGCTGGGCGGCGGGGTGGCGCAGGATCTGCCGCCGGAGCAGGCGCACACAGGCGGCGCACAGGCTCTGCTCCTTGAGGTGTCCGAAATTGTACCGCAGGTCGTTGATATAAAGGTAAGCCCACCACAGGGCCAGGGGGACGGAGAGGTAGCGCACAATGCTGTAGGTGAGCACCTCCCCCATCAGCGCGGCCAGACAGCACATTCCGGCCAGGGTGCACACCCAGAGGAAGGGGACGAGCAGCAGGAGCTTGACCTCCAGCCACACCCGCCCGGTGAACCAGGCGATGGCCCGGTCGGCCCGCACCTTGTGACGGTGCCACACAATGGACAGGGCGGTGAGGGCGATACCTGCCAGGGGCGGAAGAAACAGGAAGCAGAAAAAGAAGGCACGGTTCTGTCGGAGAGAACCGACCAGGGAGGCGAGAGACGACGAGCCGGATGCGGGCGGGTGCTCGGCCGCGGCCAGAGAGACGGACACGCCGGCCGGATCCGCGAAGGGGAGGGGGGAGAACTGACCGGAGATGTCGCGGCCGTCCTTGACGGCAGTCACCTTCTCCCCGTCGTAGGTGATCAGAAAATTATACCCGTCGGGCAGCCGGTCGGGAGACAGGGCGTCGGTGTTGGAGAACTTCAGCACTCCATCCGCCCGGACGCGGTAGAGCAGGCCGTCGTCCCAGCCCTCCAGGGGATTTTCCTCCTCCGGGGTATCGGCGGCGGAGGCCAGTTCATAGAGGCGGGCTTCTATAAAGCTGTGAAAGCTGTCCGTAGTCTGGTAGTCGGTCCAGAATATGTCGCGCCAGGGGATGTAGAAAGAGCCCCCGCTGGCAACGGTCACAATCACAGCCGCCGCCGCACTGTAGACCAGCAGCGTGACGCCCAGCACGAAAGCCAGAAAGGCCAGGGCGGGCTTAACGCTTCTCGATTTTGTATCCAATGCCCCACACCACCTTCAGATATTCCGGTTCCTTTGGATTGAGCTCGATTTTTTCGCGGATGCGCCGTATGTGTACCATGACGGTGTTCTCTGTGGCATAGGCCTCCTCGTTCCATACCCGTCGGTAGATCTCCTCGGCGGGGAAGACCCGCCCCAGGTTGCGCATGAGCAGATCCACGATTTTCAGCTCCGTGGCCGTCAGCTTCACCGGCTCCCCGTCCACCAGCAGCACCCGCTCCTCCGGGCGGTAGCACAGTCGGCCGTTGACGATCTCTCCGCCCTGGCTTTGGGCGTTCACGTCACCCAGTTGGGTATAGCGCCGGAGCTGGCTGCGCACCCGGGCCACCAGCTCCTGGGGATGGAAGGGCTTGGCGATGTAGTCGTCCGCCCCCATGGACAGGCCGAGCACCTTGTCCGAGTCCTCGCTCTTGGCGCTGAGCACAATAATGGGCAGGTTGCGCTTTTCCCGGATTTTCATCACCGCCGAAAGCCCGTCCAGCCTTGGCATCATTACGTCGATGATGATCAGCCGCAGGGCGGGGTTTATCGCCTGCTCCAGCGCCTCCATGCCATTGTAGGCCTTGAGCACCTGATAGCCCTCTTTTTCCAGCAGGATGGCGATGGCACGGACGATTTCGGGATCGTCATCCACCACCAGAATACACTCGTTCACACAAATCCCTCCTATGGACGCTATCTTACCAGCCCTTTCTGTCAAAGAGCGTGAGACAATTCTGACAAATCTCTTACAATCATAGCAGATTTGCCGGGGCCGGGCAATGGAAAACGGCGCGCCCTAAACCGGGCGCGCCGTTTTTGGGGAGGGAAACAGGTCAGTGCTCCACGGGGATCTCCAGATTTCCAAAGGTGATGGAAACCACCTGTGCGGGGTCGATGAACAGCCGCTGGCTGTCGGCATCTATGGTTTGGAAAGACACCATAGGCAGAGCAGAGTCCAGATGTCTGCCTCCATGCCAGGTGGTGGTGATATCTGTGCCGTTTGCCAGATGGAGCACCGGAGCGGTACCGTCCCGATAGAGGGAGAAGGCCGCCTCCGCTTCATCTTGGAAATAGACTTGCAGATCCAGGGCTGACAACCGCAGTTCCAAAGGATGCAGGGTGAGCCCGTCTAATTCCAGGGCACTATCCAGCGGGAGTTTCCACCCGGATGAATTTTCCACCGTAAAAGTGAGCGAAAACGGCTGGTCAGAGAGAATCCGGTCGACGGTATAGGACACCTCCACTTCAAGATAGGGAAGATCTTCCAGGGTAAAGGGGCAGTCATCGAATACCTCCAGAAAGGCCCAGGTGCCATCCTCTAATGCTGCTCCGTGACCGGAGCGGCAAAGATAGCGTGCTCCGGTGCGGGTATCGATGATGGCTTCACAGCTGCTTCTCGTATACGCCAGATCACCGGAGACGTAGGAGGCATCCTGCGTCACCAGGGCCAGTCCCTCCGAGGTCAGGGCCGCACCGCGAAGTGTCAGGAGGGGAACTCCCTCCACCGTAAACAACGGAAGAGTTGCCCCACCATTTGCCGCAGTTTGGATAATCTCCTCTACATGCTCCACCAGGGGTACGGCAGAGAAGTCCGGAGTCCCCCATTCCGCAAGCGCAGATAGGGAGATAGGGGTGTCGCACTGGATACGAATATTTCCGTCATCGTCAAAAAGCCTTACGGCCACTCCATCGGCCGTGAGGGTGATAGGCTTGCCCAAAATGGATGTCTCGGTCAGTGCGCCAGTGTTTTCGTAGCAGATGTAGATGGTTTTTCCGTCAGGGGAGAGCTGGTAGTCGGTGGCGCGGCCAAAATAGTGGCCGTCCACCGTTATTTCCAGATCCATGCTGTTGGTGGTCAGCGATGCCTCTGGATCGATAGGCTCTCCGTCCGCCCGGGTCAGGGCCAGCAGGAGCATAAAATTGCTGTCGTCCACCACCGCCTCCTCCACGGTGAGGGTGTAGTCCCCGGAGGTCTGGCTGGCCCCCACGGTCTGCACGGCGTTCTGGGGCAGGGAGTGGACAAAGTAACGCCACGCCCCGGAAAAGCCCACCGCCGCCGCGCCGATGGTCAGCAGGGCGCACAGCACGGCCGCCGCCGCCAGGGGACGGACGGGCCGGATGCGGCGCGGCTCCTCCGTCCGCCGGAGTGCGGCGGACAGGTCGGCCTCTGGGGTTTCGATCTGAGCGAGGGCGCGGAAAATGCGCTCCTCCTCTGGTGTCCGCTTCATGGAACGACCTCCTTCTGTTCATCCAATTCCGATTCGCTCAGTGCCAGGGCCAGCTTCTTCCGCGCCCGCTCGTATCGCTTGCGCAGGGCGGCGGCGGACGGGCCGTAGATCTGGGACAGCTCCTCATAGGAGCGGCCCTCCATCACCCGTCCGAAGACCAGGCCCCGCTCCTCCGGCGTGAGGACGGACAGGGCCGCCCGCAGCTCCGGCCCGATGTAATCTGGGTTGTGTCCGGACGGCGGGGGAGGGGCAAAGAGTTGCCGCCGCCTCTGCCGGAGCAGGTCGATACAGGCGTGATAGGCCAGCTTGTAGAGCCACGCCTCCAGATTGGTACCCGCCCGGAAGAGGTTCCGCCGACTCCAGGCCCGCAGCAGCGCGTCCTGCACCGCGTCCTGGGCCTCATGGTAGTCACACAGGATATGATGGCAGTACCGCAGCAGGGCCTGTCCATAGCGGCCGATGACTGCCTCTAGACAAGCGCCGTCCCCGATGGGGAACGCCCGGCTCAGCTCCGCCTCGTCCATAGCCTCCTCCTCCTTGTCTGCTGGATAGAAAACCGGTTTTCACCCATTATAACGGATATGTTCCGGTTTTTGTGACAGCAAGCGCAAAAAAGGGCGGCGCCGAATTGGCGCCGCCCTTGAGGAGACTAGAGAAACTTCTTCATCTGCTGGATATTGGCCTCTTCGGTTTTCAGCAGCTTGTTGGCCAGATCCCGTACCCGTTCGTCCTTCCCATGGTAGTCGTGCAGGTGCTTGAGGCTCTTGGTCATGCCCATGGTGTTGCCCTGAATCATCATCTCCGCGATCTTGGAGGTAGAGTGGTCAGCCATGGTTTTCATCGCGCTCATCATCTCGGAGGATGCCTTGACCATGGGATTGAGCCCCTTGGGCTCCTGGCCTCGTTCCTGCAGCATCTTTCCGGTGGCGCCGTAGAGCTTTTCATACTCCGTGAGCTGCTGCTCCAACGCCTGGTGGAAGGTCTCGTCCTCCGCGTGGGGCAGGACGGACTGAATGCCGTCCCGGCCCATTTCTGTAGTCTGGTAGATATACTGGAGCAATTCCGCTTCTGTCAACATGGAAATCACCTCAGCTTCAGTATGCCATGATGCGCCCCGAATTATAGGTCTCCGACATCCTGGAAATACCCGGACAGCAGGGCAATCAGCTCACTGACCGTGGGACGGGCGGTAAGCGGACGCGGAGAGATGGCCTGCAATAATGGCTGGCCGCCGGAGCGCCAGTATGCGCAGAGCAGGGTGCGTATGTCCCGCTCCACACAGGCTGCCGAGGTTTGAAACGCTGTGGCAACGGCGGGATAAAGACATTTGAATACCTGATATAGGTACTCCGGCTCGGTCTGCACCAATGAGATGGCGCAGGCAAGGTAGGGAAACCCCACATAGTTGCTTGGGAATCCAAGCTGGCGCAGGCGGGCTGCAATTTCCATTTCAGTTCACTCCGGTGTCGTTCTGCTCTAAATGGTCCCCATCGAGGCTGCATTCCAGGCGTTGGATCATGTTTCGGAACTGGGACCGCTGTTCCTCCGGCAGGGCGGAGTAGGTCATGAGTAAGTTGGCATAATAGCGGTTTGTCCCTGTTAGATCCAACTCTATCGGCAGATCCATCAACAGGAGTGCCGGATGGATTTCCAGGGAATTAGCGATTGTGATGAGCGTACTCAGCGTAATATTGTAGTCTCCGCTTTCGATGGCCTGAACCGTGGACTTCCCAACCCGAAGCTTTTCAGAGAATGACTGGTAGGAGTAGCGGCCGTTCCGGCGGATTTCGGACAGGTTTCTGGAAAATACGTCAAGCTGTTTGTCGAAATTCATAGATTTACCTCCCGTAGATAGTATACGACTACTATTTTAGGGAAAATCGTCGAAAATAGGGTACTGACATGGCGGAAAAACGAACTGACATAATGGAATTCATTATTAGAAATAACTTTATATTCAATATACCACATTTTTGCGTAAATGGGCGTGTTATCTTCCAAAAACAGGGCCCAAAATGCTGACTTTTTGTCGACATGCGGTTAAAAAATCAATATTATTGTATTTTTGTTTTCAACAATAATTATATAACTGGTTCATCAGCATATGAAGGGGGGCCACAGAAAGACAGATATGAAACAAGAGAGGCGGACAGGATAAAATCCTGTCCGCCTCTCTACGCTTGGTCGGAGTGCCGGGATTCGAATGGGGATTTTTTCTTTTTACATCTTTTTATGTACTGCTGCAAACTGTTGTGCTGCAAGTGGTTTGCGGAAAATTTCTCTCTTTATCTCCTGCGGTTTTTTATAGTTTCTAATAAAAATAACGGACAAACAACGGACAATATTGCCGTAATACCACCCCTACATGGGAGGGGATTTTTCTTTGTTAGAATGCCCAAAATTTATTTGCTATATTCTTTTCGCTCAATAATTATTTGTTTTATTAGAATTATTATGCATCATTTTGGCCTGTTTATCTGCGCTTTAGTTTTTTGAACTAAGCTTTGCTTCTAGCTTTTCGGAACTTATTCGATACAATACACCACCCTTTATGGATATAGCAAAAAGTTGCATAACATTATGACATATTGTATCATATAGGTGTTCCATACCAAAGAACACGCTGGGAGGTTGTATTTTATGCGAATGAGAACGATTGACCAAGTGGCCGAGTATGTCAGGGCCATTGACCCGGATACAGCTTTGACCAAGACGGCGATCAGGCGGAAGGTGATTGCAGGGGAAATCCCCAGTTCAAAAGCCGGGAGAAAGTATCTGCTGGATTTGGACAGGCTGGAGGAATTTTTGTTTAGCCCCTCTGCTGGTACTGAGGTTCTAAGGGGGTAAGCACATGGCGAAAGCAGAAAAGAGAGCCCGCCCGGATGCGGCAACATCCAGACGGGCAGGACAGGAAAAGCAGCGGACAAGCAGCAATTCCCACCACAAGCATATCACCCAGGGCCCTAGCGGTCAACGGAAAATTGCGGATCTTCTCAGCCACGGGCGTGAGAACGCGATACCCCGCCGGGAGCGGCGCGAAGGGAGGCCCATTCTGGCGGATAACGCCATACCCGCCACCGAGTATGAAAGGGCCGCCTTCGTGCGCCACAGGGCGGCGGAAGCAATAGACCGGGCGGGGGTGTGATGTGTGGCGGTCGACTTCAAAGAGCTAAAGCGGGAAGATTGCCGCACAGTAGCCCGCCGCCTGGGGCTGGAGCTGAACAGACAAGACAAGGCGCGGTGCTTTCTCCATGCCGGGGACAAAAACCCGAGCTTACAGGTGTATGCCGACGGCTGGAAGTGTTTCGGCTGCGGTGAGCATGGGGACGCTGTTGACCTTATATCGAAGTATCTTAGCATATCAAATGTTGAGGCGGTGGAGTGGATGAAAAAAGAATTTAATATCCAGGAGCCGCCCAGGAAACAGGACTATGGACAGGCCGAGCGGGAGCATATTTATCCGGGCGGACAGATGAAAAAGGTTATGTATCGCCGGGCAGATGGTTCAAAATATGCGTGCTGGCTCCACATGGAGGGCGGCACATGGCAGAAGGGCCGGGGAACCGCCCCTCATTCCCTCTACATAGCCGGAGAACTGGCCGGAGCCGTGTTTATCTGTGAGGGAGAAAAGGACGCGGAAACCCTACACAAGCTGGGGTATAATGCCGCAAGCGGCGCAGATGGAGCGGGACATGGGAAATGGAGGCCGGAATACACCGAGCAGCTAAAGGGCCTCCCTGTCTGCATCTTCCAGGACAACGATAAAATAGGCAAGGACTATGCCCAGGAAACCGCCGTCGCCCTTCACGGGGCTGGCTCCAGCGTGAAGGTATTAGACCTTGCCCGTGTGTGGCCTGAAATTCCAGAGCATGGAGATGTGTCTGATATGCTCCTCCAATTTGGTGAGGAAAAGGCTTGCGCCATGATAGCGCAGCTTATCAGCACAACGCCACAATGGGAACCGCCTCCGCCAGAGGTAGACCCTTTGTTTTCCCTGTTCAAATCACTGGAGGACTTTCCAGAGGAAGAGGCGAAGTGGCTTATTCCGGGATGGATACCAGCGGGGCAAATATCGGTTATCGCGGCGGATGGGGGAATAGGAAAAACCACATTGTGGTGCCACCTGATTGCGGCATTGAGCAACGGCATAACCTGCATACTAGACCCGCCGGGATATAACCGTGAGCCCATGAAAATTATGTTCCTGACCACGGAGGACAGTGTAAGGAAGAAGCTGCGGAAAAAACTGCGCCTTGCCGGGGCCAACATGAAAAATATCATTACCCCGGATTTTGTCGGAGATCGTTCCGGGATGCTCCACAAGTTGAAATTCGGTTCTGAGGAATTGGAAAGGGTGCTGCGCCACTTCCGCCCCGCACTATGTGTCTTTGACCCGATACAGGGCTTTACCCCGCCTCATGTCAACATGGGGAGCCGGAACGAAATGCGGGATTGCACTGCCCAGCTTATCACCATCGGGGAGGACATCAACACAACGGCGCTGATTGTCTGTCACACCAACAAGCGCAAGGGGGCCAGCGGACGCGACCGTATTGCCGACAGTGCCGATATATGGGACATTGCCCGTTCTGTGCTTATGGCTGGATTCACTGAGGAGCAGGGTATACGCTACCTATCCAACGAGAAAAACAATTATGCCCAGTTGCAGGAAACCATTCTTTTCTCCATTGACAGCAATGAACAGATACACAAAGAGGGGACAAGCTGGCGGCGGGATCGTGAGTATGTCATGGGGGCGGAACAAGCCAGATCTTCACCAGTGCGGGAGGATTGCAAGGCGTTCATTATAAAAACGCTACACGAAGCCGGAGGAGCTATGTCGACAGCCGATCTGGACAAGCTGGCTACCGCTGCGGGGTATAGTTTCACCGCCGTAAAAAGGGCAAAGCAGGACTTAAAGAAAGGCGGGAGCGTGAAGTATTTTCACACTGGGGGAAACGCTGCCCGGGTTTGGCATATTCAAGCCCTTGTGGAGCCGGAGAACGGCGGTTTCGAGGAACTTCCAGATGACACCGAAACACCCTTTGACAATGCTCTCCCGTCAGACCTTTCAAAAGTGGTATAGTACAGATTTTTTCTTGTAATATCAATGGTTTCCGTATTTGCCCCCCCTGGTATTGTACGGCACTAAATGGCGAGTACGGGTTTTGTATTGGAGGGGGGGGGTACAGTACGCAACGCCTTGTGCTGCAACGGTTTGGCCGTATTATACCACCCTGCGTCTCTCTGACGGTATGGGGGCGAGTGAAAAACAAAGTGGTCAAGTGAAAATTTTGAAAGGAACAATAGCTTATGGAACAACTGATTTGCCCGCTTGATGGGAAAACCTGCGAGCGGGATTGCCCAGACAGATACGGGGAGGGCGGGTGTCTGCTGACTACCGCCCAGGAGTTGGGCGCAAAGATTCTTGATTTTGGCGGTGTGAATGTCGGAATGATGTTTCTGCCAGGAGATGATACAGATGGATGATAAAATGGTGATCTGCCCGCTGCTGAGCATAGGGAAAGATTTTCCTGTCAAATGTCTGGCCGATAGGTGCGCATGGTATGTTCAGCATGGCACCTACAGGGGAGGGGTAACCGGCGGGGATTGCGCCTTAACTACGATGGCCGACAGCATGGACGGCGGACTTTTATGCATCGGCGGAGGTTGATATGGGGGCTAAATCGCAGAGAAAGGGCCGTTCTGGAGAACTGGAGCTTGCCCGGCTCCTCCAGGGATACGGCTACGACGTGCAGCCGGGACGGGCGCAGAGCTATGGAGAGGTGCCGGACTTGTCCGGCCTCCCCGGTGTACATATCGAGTGCAAGCGCAACGAGCGGCTGAATGTACCGGAGGCTATGGCGCAGGCCGTCCGGGACGCGGAGCGGTTTCAGGATGGAGTACCCACCGTGTTCCATAGGCGCAACCGCTCCGGCTGGCTGGTGACGCAGCGCCTTGAGGACTGGATGGAAATGCACAAAAATTCACACATAAAAAAGGAGAACTGAACCATGAACGAAAAGACTATTCAGATCATCCCCGCCCCCTCTAACCTCATGTATGCCTATGACGGAGGGACAGCACAGCCCGTCGCCTGCCTTGCTCTGGTGGAGCTGGCCGACGGCGACCGCGAGATCAGAGCGATGGGCCTGACGAACGGCGAGATTTTCGAGGAGCAGCCCGGAGCAATCCTTTTCTTTGATTGAGGGGGGAATCGCCCTCAGCATGTGTCGCATTTCACGACGGTAGGTCTGGAAAGGATGGAGGCCCGCAGGGGGGTGCAAATCTGCACCTCCTTGCTATAGGGCAGGGGGTGGGCCACGAGGTAGCTATGAGCGACTTCCCGCTTTTGCAATCAGGGGGTTTTTGCCCACGTTGAGGTTTCCCAAAAGAGGAAATCCCCAAATTGGGCTCTCCTCCTGGTGGCCCCCAAGTGGTACGGTTCATACTGAGCCCAATTATGAGCCCAGTGGTCAATAGCTCGAACGAATTTCGTACGCGCCCCCAGCACGAGGTCAATGGTATTGACTTTGTAAGTGACTGATTGTTACTTGCAAAAAAAGAAACCGCCCCCAGCGAATGAGAGCGGCCCCCGTGGTAGAGTGTGAGCTTGTTACCCACATTCTACCACGAAAGGGGCGGCGAGGCAATTAGAATGGAACCAATCACCAAAGAACGACTACACAAGTACATCTTCATCCGCCGAGAAGTGGAAAATCACTTGGAGCGGCTCACCAGGATGAAAAACCAAGCGCTCATACCGGCAAGGCGTGAGGGTGACGGCTCAAAGCACACAACTGGGGCATCCGACAGGATGGCAGATGCCATCATCAAGCGACTGCTCTATGAGGACAAGACAGCCGATGAGATAGAGGCAAAGCTGGACGAGATGGACTGCATCCGGGGAGCGATTGACAGCCTGGACGACCCTATGGAGCGCGAGGTCTTGCGCCTGCGCTACATAGACGGCTCGGGGTATCGGCATATGCCGTGGAGGAATGTGGCCGTCAGCCTCTATGGAGATGACGACGAGGCCCAGCTTCGGACTGTGCTCCGTATCCACGGGAGGGCACTCCAGCATATTGGTACATAAATGACAACTCGTCAGCCTGTAATCCCTAACGTTGGTGCTGAAACCGCTGATCGCGGCGTATGCGTCATAAAGCACTGGCTCATTCACAATTACATCCCAAAAGACCGATTCAAACCGACCGTTTACAAAGACGAGAGAGATTCCCTGGCCGTGAAGCCGAACAAGGCATATTCGCTCATGGATACAGACTGTATACATGATGTGTCCAGTTTGGAGACACAGGTTAGGTAAGGATAGGTTAGATCAGGGTAGGTTAGGGAAGGAGAGTGTAGGGGAGTGTGAGGGGGAAGCGGCGGACGAGCCGCCTGCCCCTCACATAGCTTGAAGAGTAGCAGAGCAGGCACTAATTTTTAGCCAGAAATCTAACGACCTTTTAAATATCGCAACTTGAGCCCCTTCTGGCGTGAGGCGCTATTCATTGTGTTAACGGCCCTGTGACGGCTCTTTTATATTTACCCTACCGGGGACACCAGATAAGAAGAAAAGCAGCTCAACGGGGCGCTGTGAGAGCGACAAGGGAATGTTGTAGGTACTTCCGGGGGATAAGGGCGTCTGTGGTGCTTGCGAGCCCAAACTCCCGCTTGTTTTGCGGTGTGAAAAAAACATCGTTTCGGTAGGAGATTAAGCCTATGGACAAAAGAACATATGAAGATGACAACTTAAACGAAATCCTTTTAGCATCACTAGGCCCGTTATCCGAAGACGGAGAACTCCAGTTGAGGAACCCTCTGGATGAACTCACGGAAAGGATAGGCCTTCGGGAGGTTACAACGGAAGAACTTGCGGAAGTTCTGGGCGTATGTACTCAACGGATCTCACAGCTCTGGATGAGCGGGGACATACCAGAACCGCGAAAAGAGGGAAAGCGCCACCTTTTCCCGCTCCTGGCCTCTGCCCGTGGATATATTCAGTTCTTAAAATCATGCAGATAGAGTAAAAGCCCGCTGACGGATGGTGTAGGCCACGGTTAGTGGTAGTGGGCTTATTCTATTTCTATTCACTGTGTAGAGCTGAGCTGTTCCACCACTTGTAAGCAGATACGAACCCAGCGCGAAGCCTGAAAAAGGGCGGCATACTCAGATATCACAGTCTCTAAAAGGAACGAACAGAGAGAAAACCAAGATTTCTGAGGCCCTAAAAAAGGGGAGCCGGTAAGCGGCTCCCCTTTCCTGTCTCTGCTATCCTGCTTCCAGTTCCATGAGCAGCTTCACGGCCTCCCGCTCGTATTCCTGACGGGCTTTCTCCATCCTCTGCCGGCGTTCCTCTTTGTCCATCAAATCACCCCCATACATAGCCCCAGGGCCAGCTTGAAGCCGTTCACGAAGCCCTGGCACTCCATAGCTACCCCGTAGCTGTCCACGTCCACCTCGTCGCCCACAGCATCAACGAGGGCGCGGCGGGTGTGTTCTGTCTCATCCCTGCGCCGGTAGTAGTCGCACAGGCTGGGGCCATCCATCGTGTCCGGCTCCTCGCTGCTGGCGGCATGGTATAGCGCGGTTATAATGTCAGTCATTTTGAAATGCTCCTTTCTGCTCCTTGCCTCCAGGTTTCAATCATCCAGGCCCGGCAAGCCTCGGCAAATTTGTGTACGCCCGCATTATCTTCATGACGGGCCATAAGTTCATCCAGTTTGTTAAGGTCTTCCTCCAGAGTAGCGTGGTCTTGCTTTAATCCGTCCTCATAGAAAAGGTTGAATACCTCCACCCAGGCGGCTGTGACCTCCCGCTCGTGCTCTGCCAACTTTCGGCCAATAAGCTGCTCCTGATAGGCTATAAACGCCTCCGGCGTAGTGGGGAAGGTAATCGCGGCCGCCCCGGTGTGTATTGTCTCCATTGGTATCTCCTCCATCTTGAAATCTGGAGGGGGCCGTGGTACAATGCCCTTGACCCCCTCCAGGGTGGTTATGGGCTCTTATACGGCGCTTGTGGAAGGGTGGCCGTGTAAGGGCTCTTTCTTTTACGCCACGCAGAAGCGGCGGGCGGTGCTGGTACGAGTGAAGCAGGCCGCCACCTCCGGCAAGGCCGCTCTCAGGGCCGCAGCGTCCAGCCTGGAGGACGTGACGGGCTTCCAGGTCACTTTATACTCCCCGGCCAGCAGCTCCTCCCGCTCGCCCATGTGGGCCTTGATAACATCCCGGATGCCCTCGGCCTCTGCCTGGGCCTCCTCAATCAACTGCTGGAGCTGGCGCAGCTCCCGGATCTTCATTTCCAGTTCGGTAGTACTCATGGTATTGACCTCCTTGCAAAATAAAACAGACGGCACCGAATATCCGGCACCGTCTGGCTGTATTTGTGTGCTTACTTTACTTTCGGGAGAGGGAACTTAATTACGTTCCCACACTCTTCCGCCCATTCCAGGAGGGCGTTTACTCCGCTACGGACTTCCTCGCTAGATTCCTCCAGCTTATCCAAGCGGTCAACGATCGGCTGCAATTTCCGGTCGAGCTTTTCGTCCATCATCTGACCGATGGCCTCCAGCAGCTCCTTGTCTACCATCTTTATCACCCCTTGTCCTGATTATACGGTGTCGGATATTCGGTTGTCAAGGTTCGTGTCTGAGGTGTTGGCCCCGGTACTGCGGCGGTTTCGTCTATTTCAACGGCGTGGCGGGCTCCCGGGGCCCTGTCCCTCTTGACAGTATGAATTATAACATATGGGGTCGGATATATCAATGCGCATACTTAACAAATATAGGGTCGTATATTTGTTTGTTTTATATCTGGTCGGATATTGTTTTTTGTGCTATAATGCTGGCATGATGGGAGGGGTGCCGGAAATTTCCCGCACCCCCGGAAAGGAGGAAGGAAAGTGAGCGAAGAAAAGCCTCGCACAACAGAAGCGCAAAAAAGAGCAAAGAGAAAGTACATGGAGAAGTTTGTGGAAATCAAGGTCAGAATGACCCCGGAGCGGCGAAGCGCTGTCCAAGCCCACGCAGAGGCCCAGGGAGAGAGCACCACGGGCTTTATTAACCGGGCCATAGACGAGACTATGGAGCGGGACAACGCCGCTCCTGGGGCCGCTGGTGAGGTCACAGAGGACAGAGCATGAAAAAGCCGCCCCCGGTGCTGTGAACACCAGAGGCGGCAAGAGCGATTCAGACCCACACAAAGAATCAAAACCGTGCCCCTATTGTACCATACCGGGCGCGGGTGGACAAGGAGGAGTTTATGGCGACAATTAAAAGGCGCGAGGGGAAAAATGGCGCTAGTTATCTGATCCGTTCATCTTGTGGCTACGATGTGACAGGAAAACAAATCATGCGCTCCATGACGTGGCGGCCAAAACCTGGGATGACTGAGAAGCAGATCGAAAAAGAGTTGAACCGTCAAGCGGTCTTGTTTGACGAAAAATGTTCTGCTCAAGGTATCGGCGGCGGCAACGTAAAGTTTGAAACATTCTCCAAACAGTGGTTTAAAGAATATGCAGAACCGAATCTCCGGCCTCGGACAATTGATCGGCTACACCAGCAGGAGCCACGGGTTTATGAGGCTATTGGGCATATCCGACTTGATAGACTGACAGCCCGGCACATTCAAGGCTTTGTTCACTCACTTGGAGAAGATGGCTTAAATAAGAATACTGGGGGGAAACTCTCTCCGAAAACTATAAGGAACTACATTGCATTTGTTTCGTCCATACTCAGCTATGCGGTAAAGATGGGTATTATACAAGATAATCCATGCCGTCGCGTAACACTTCCACATGTTGACAGAAAGGAAAAAGAGGTTTACACATTAGAGGAGGCTCAGCATTTTCTAGAATCATTGGAGGCGGCTCCGATTCGCTATCAGACTTTTTGTGTTCTTGCGATTTATAGTGGCCTCCGACGCGGCGAACTGCTGGGGCTGGAGTGGCCGGATATAGATTTTAATAACCACACTCTCAACGTGCGCCGGAGTTCTCTATATACAAAAGAGAAGGGGATCTTTACAGATACGACCAAAACTGTGCAAAGTCAAAGAACATTAAAACTTCCAGAAAGTGTATTCCTGATCCTTCGTCGATATCATGCTGCACAGGCTCAAGAAAGGCTCTCACTTGGCGATCGGTGGGAGGCTGGAGAGCGATTGTTTACTACCACAGAGGGCCGCCCTCTGCATCCGAGTGCTCCCTATCGGTGGTTAGAGAAATTTTGTGCCGAGACAGGACAACGCTTTCTAGGAATCCACTCTTTCAGGCATTTAAATGCGTCTTTGATGATTGGAAGTGGAACAGATGTGCGTACCGTTTCGGCAATGCTAGGACATAGCCAAGCATCGACTACACTAAATTTATATGCTCACAGTTTCGCAGAAGCTCAGGCTAGAGCGGGGGAAGCGGTGGCGAATATGCTAGAACATAAAGCATCCAAGACAGGATAACGGACAAACAACGGACAAAAAGTAATAATCAAGGAAACAAAAAATCCGAAACTCGTTGCAACACAACAAGTCTCGGATTTTTTGTTATGGTCGGAGTGCCGGGATTCGAACCCGGGGCCTCATGGACCCGAACCATGCGCGATACCAAACTTCGCCACACCCCGTTCACACGATGGATACTATTATAGCTGTCTTGCCGCCGGTTGTCAAGAGAGGAAATCTTCTCCGCATAGCAAAAGGCACGTCCGCATATACATGCTGTGAAATGCGTACAGAAGGGAAGATGCCGCTATGGAAACGGCCTATCAAAAGTGGGAAAAGCGGAGGCAGGAGCGGACGGGCGGGCATAGGCCGGCGCTGTCCCACCGGAGAAAAAAGGGCAGCGTGGCGCTGGGTCCGCGTGAGAAGCGCCGGATGGCGCAGTTGGCAGTATGTCTGGCGCTGTTTCTGGTGGTATTTATCGGAAAAGGAGTATTTCCAGGAAAGCTCGCGGAGGTGCGGGAAACTGTTTTGAGCGCTATTCAGGCCGACACGGATTTCAAAGCTGCGTTTGCGAGCCTGGGCCGGTCGATCTCCGAGGGGGAACCGATTTTGGACACCCTGGGGGACCTTTGGGTGGAGGTCTTTGGCGGAGAGGCTGTCACGGTGCCGGACGGAGAGGGACAGGTGAGCACGCCCCTGTTCCGCGCCCAGGCCGCATTTCTCAGCGGCTTCCCCGCACGTGAGGATGCGGTGAGCCACTGGTTGGGGGAGGCTGGGAAGCCGGAGCCGGTCGCTGTAGAACCAGCGGAGCCCAATACCGTACCGGAACCCACTCCGGTTCCCACCGCCACGCCGGAGCCGGCCGTAGTCCATGTAGAGTACAACGGTCCCACGCTCCCGGACAACGCCACCATGGACCGCTACAATCTGAACGCCTTGGGCGTGGGGGAGACGGTAACTCCGGCGCTGGGGTGGGTCTCATCCGACTTTGGCTGGCGGGAACACCCGGTAGACGGTGGTGAGAAATTTCACAACGGCGTGGATCTGGCAGTGAACGACGGAACGGATGTTCTGGCCTTTGCCGACGGAACCGTAGACTATATCGGCGACAGCCCGATTTACGGTCTCTACCTCCAGCTCAGCCACCCTGGAGGGCTGAAAAGCTTTTATGCCCATTGCAGCGAGCTGCTGGTTCAGCAGGGGCAGACCGTGGCGGCGGGAGAGCGGGTGGCCCTCTCGGGTGCCACCGGCAATTCCACGGGGCCCCATCTGCACTTTGAGCTGAAGCTGAACGGAGTGCTGCTCAACCCGCTCTATTATATCGAGACGAACTGAATGCTGAGATGGAAACGAGTTGAAATCAGCGCAGGCGCGCTGCTGCTGGGGGCGGCGCTCTACTATTTGGATGAACAGGGTGTACTGCTGATGGCCTTTTGTGCCTGTGCCCTGCATGAGCTGGGCCACTGGCTGGTCATCCGGGCCTTAGGCGGGCGGGTAACCGCCCTGCGCATCACCTGTGTCGGCGCGGAGATGCGTCTCTCCGCCCGCTGTCCGCTGGGCTACTGGCAGCAGATAGCCGCTGCGCTGGCTGGTCCGGCGGTCAATCTGCTGGCCGCCCGGATGGCGGTCGGGCTTGGGACGGAGGGGGCGTACTGCTTTGCTGGGCTCAATCTGGCGCTGGCCGCATTCAATCTGCTGCCCGCTGTCCAACTGGACGGCGGGCGCATCCTCTGGTGTATCCTGGCGCTGCTGACCTCGGAGGAACGGGCAGAGCGGCTGCTGCGGGTGCTCTCCTCCGCGCTGGCAGTGGGGCTGGTTCTCGGAGCGCTGCTGCTGCTCTGGCAGGGGAGGGGAAACCTCACTCTGCTCATTACCGCGGTTTGGCTGCTGGTGCCGCCTGCAGCCAAACCATGCCGAGGGACACGGATGGGATGAAAATTCTGCTTGCAATCCGTTGAGACTTGTGGTAAACTATTGCAGTCTCAATAAAGGGTGGTCCTCTGCGGCCGCCGCCAAAGGTAGGCGGCATCCATGGCTGCAAGAACACCTATAAACTAGGAGGAAGTTTTAAAATGGATCTCATGCAGGCGTTTAACAACAAGTACCTGAAAGCCGAGCCCCCTGTGGCGGAAGTGGGCGACACCGTCCGCGTTCACGTCCATATCAAGGAAGGAAACCGCGAGCGTATCCAGGTCTTCGAAGGCACCGTCATCGCCAAGAAGCACGGCGGCATCGAGGAGACCATCACCGTGCGCCGCATCTCCTATGGCGTCGGTGTGGAAAAGGTGTTCCCCATCCACGCTCCCACCATTGAGAAGATCGAGACCGTCCGCAAGGGTAAGGTCCGCCGCGCGAAGCTCTATTACCTGCGCGACCGCGTGGGCAAGAGCGCTAAAGTCAAGGAGCGCATCTGAGTCTTGGATATTGGGCTGTGGAGAGGCAACTGCCTCTCCACAGCCTTTTTATAAGTATTTCTTCTGCAATGCCGGAGCTCACATCTCTATACCACAGAGTGTAATATGTGAAAAATAACAAATTTAATTTGCGTTTTTCCTTGATGTGATGTATAAAATGTGGTACGCTGTGATCATGAAGACTGGAAGGAGGGTAGGGGGCGCACGCTGATCCAGGAATTCAGAAAGAAGAATATGATGAGGGAGGAACCATAATGTCACGCAGACGCATTTATAAAGCTCTCGCCGCATGCTTAGTCCTCGCTACACTTCTCTCAGCATTCCCTGCAATGGCAGCCGGTACAGAGGCTGCCGACAGCGTATACCGCAACGGAAACATCTATACTGTGGATGAGGCATTTTCCAAGGCCACCGCGCTGGCGATCAAAGGCGACCGCCTGGTCTATGTAGGCGGTGAGGCCGGTGTGGAGGCTTACATCGGTCCCGATACCAAGGTTGTCGATTTGGGTGGAGAGACGGTCATTCCAGGCTTGGTGGAGGGACATATGCACGTGGCTGGCTTGGGCAGCAGTCTGATGAATCTGGACTGCTTCTGGATGCCCAAGCAGGCGATTTTGGATCTAGTCAAGGCGGCCGCCGAACAGGCAAAGCCAGGGGAATGGATCCAGGGCCGCGGCTGGATGAACACAGTATGGGAGGACACCAGCTACCCTACAAAGGAGGAGTTGGACGCGGTTGCCCCAAACAACCCAGTATTCCTGACCCGGGCATGCGGGCATATGGGCTGGGCCAACAGCAAGGCCATCGAGTTGGCTGGGATTACCCCCGATACGCCAAATCCCCAGGGCGGCGAGTACCTGAAGAATGCAAATGGAGAGTTGCTGGGCTGTATGACCGATACCGCCATGAATCCCATCCGGGAGCTGATTCCAGAGCTGACGGTGGAGCAGATGCAGGAAGGCCTGCTGAAGGCGCAAGAGCAGCTATTCTCTTATGGGCTGACCTCTGCGATGGATGCAGGCAACAGCATTGAGGTATATAACGAGGTCTTTGTACCCCTGTATGAGTCCGGAGAGTTGAAGCTGCGCGTCTACGGGATGATTTCCCACACATCTGCTGCGGGAGAGACCGCCGAGTATTTGAAGAGCCATCCCATTGACAATGAGAATTACGAGCCTTTATACAACAATCATCTCAGTCTGCGCTGCGTAAAAATGTTTGCGGATGGGTCTTTGGGGGCCCGTTCTGCCGCCATGCTGGAGCCCTACTCCGACCGTGAGGGCCATATCGGCGATTACCGCTATACACAGGAACAGGTGAACGAAGTCGTTAAGGTGGCCTATGACGCCGGTTATCAGATTGCGACCCACTGCATCGGTGACGGCGCCAACAACCAGATGATCAACGCCTATGAGGCAGCCATCAAGGCCAATCCCCGGGATGACCACCGTCTGCGCATTGAGCACTTCCAGATTGTGGCGCCCGCTGACATTGACCGCGCCATCAGCCTGGGAATTCTGCCCTCTATGCAGACTACACACGCTACCTCTGACATGCTGGTGGCGGAGGATCGCGTGGGTAGTGAGCGCATCAAGGGGGCCTATGTCTGGCGTACCATTTTGGACAAGGGCAGTGTGATTCCCAACGGCTCCGATGCTCCGGTCGAGCTGGTAAACCCCTACCACGGTATCTATGCAGCCGTGACCCGCACCAACCGCCTGGGTGAGCCAAAGGGCGGCTGGCATATTGAAGAGGCCATGACCCGTGAGGAGGCCCTGCGTTCCTTTACCAACTGGTCTGCCTATGCAGAGTTCAATGAGGATATCAAGGGTTCCCTGGAGGTCGGCAAGCTGGCGGACTTTGCAGTGATTGACCGTGATCTGATGACCTGCCCCGCAGAGTACATCAAGGACACCCAAGTGCTGCTTACCGTCTCCGGAGGTGAGGAGGTCTACCGCAAGGATGCCTCTGTTCCCACAGTGATGTGGAATGGCCTGGTTCAGTCCTTCAACAACAAGCTAGTTGTGGAGCCCGGGAAAATCTGGGTTCCTCTGAACGACATTGTGAACGGTATCAGTGCAGAAAAGCGCACAGAAGGCTCCAGCGTTCTGGTTACGCTGGATGGCAAGTCGGTTAAGCTGCCCGTCAAGACTGTGGACGGCGTAGAGTATGTCGCCGTGCGCGCCCTCTTTGAGGGCCTGGGCCGCAACGTGACCTGGTATGCACCCAGTAACTGCGTCTCCATCGGCTGGCTCAAATAGTACGATCCAAAGCCGCTAAAAAGTGTCCGGCCATTGGCCGGGCACTTTTTATGCGTCTTTGCCCTTTTCAAATACCGGAGCATTGTGTATAATACAAGAATATTCGGTAGAGAGGGTGAACGCGTGAATATTCAGTGGTATCCTGGCCATATGACCAAAACCAGGCGGCAGATCCAGGCGGATCTCAAACTGGTGGATCTGGTGGCGGAGATCATAGACGCCCGCATCCCTATCTCCAGCCGTAACCCTGATATTGACGAACTGGTGGGGGAGAAACCCCGCCTGATCGTACTCAACCGGGCGGATCAGGCCGATCCGGCCATGAACCGGGTATGGACTGACTGGTTCCGCAGACAGGGCTGGGCGGTGCTGGAGACCAACGCCAGAGACGGCAAGGGAGTTGGCCAGTTCTCCACCGTCATCCGGCAGGCGCTGAAGGAGAAGCTGGAGCAGTGGAAGGCCAAGGGGCTGGTGGGCCGCCCCGTGCGGGCCATGGTGGTGGGGGTCCCCAACGTGGGAAAGTCCACCTTCATCAACCAGGTGGCCAAGCGGAAGTCCGCCAAGGCGGGCAACCGGCCGGGCGTCACCCGGGGCAAACAGTGGGTAAGTGTGGATGCCGGGCTGGAGCTTTTGGATACCCCAGGCATCCTCTGGCCCAAGTTTGAGGACGAGACTACCGGCATCCATCTGGCCTTTACTGGCGCTGTAAAGGACGAAATCATGGATCTGGAGACCCTGGCCTGTCACCTCATTGAGCTGCTGGCCCGGCGCTACCCCCAGGCGCTGGCCGAGCGGTATAAGCTGGAGGCTGACCCAGGGCTGCCTGGCTGGGAGCTGCTGGAGCTCTGCGGCAAAAAGCGGGGCTTCCGGATCTCTGGCGGCGAGGTGGACACCGAGCGCATGGCGAAGGTGCTTCTGGACGAGTACCGCTCCGGCAAGCTGGGAAACTTGACATTTGAGACGCCCCAAGATCTGGAGAGCCGGGAGGCGGCCCATGGCAGAGATTGACCGCTGGGCGCTGGAGCGGGCCTGCTGGGCGAGGGGGATCGCCCTGGTGTGCGGCTGTGACGAGGCGGGGGCGGGCCCGCTGGCCGGCGCGGTCTACGCCGGGGCGGTCATTCTGCCCCCCGAGTGCTCCATTGAGGGACTCAACGACTCCAAGCAGGTGACGCCCAAGCGGCGGGATGCCCTGTACGACACGATCCGAACCGTGGCGGTGGCCTGGGCGGTGGCCCGGGTAGAGGCCGAGGAGATTGACGCCACCGATATCCTCAGCGCCCGCATTAAGGCCATGCAGATGGCCATCGACCGCCTGGAGCCCGCACCCGGCTTTGCGCTGATCGACGGCAACCGGGACCACGGCAAAACGGCGGCTATCCTCCTGGAGCACCAGACGGTTGTAAAGGGAGACAGCCTTTCGGCTTCGATCGCCGCAGCCTCTATCCTGGCCAAGGTGAGCCGGGACCGCTATATGGAGCAGATGGCGGAACGCTACCCGGAATATGAGTTCGAGCGCCACAAGGGCTACGGCACCAAGCGGCACTATGAGCTGCTGCGCCGGTACGGCCCCTGTCCCATCCACCGGCGGACCTTTTTGAAGAAGCTGTGAGCGGGGGAGAGGCAAAGCTGCTGGGCCGCTGGGGGGAGGCGCTGGCGGCGGCGGAGCTGCGGCGAAAGGGCTGGAAGGTCTTGGCGGCCGGATACCGCAGCCGGTTTGGGGAAATTGACCTCATAGCAGCTACTGACAAGTATTTATCCTTTATAGAAGTAAAGCTTCGGACGGAGGAGCGCTTTGCCCTCGGACGGGAGGCGGTGGATCGCCGGAAGCAGGCCCGCCTGCGCGCCACGGCGGAGCTCTATCTGGCGGAGCACCCGGAGGAGGCGCGCCAGCCCCGCTTTGACGTGGCGGAGATCTACGCCCCCCAGGGCACCGCCACCCGCCGCCCCCGGATCACCTGGCTTGAAAATGCATTTTAGGGGGAGTTCCAGATGGAGCAGTATGCAATTGATTTGTTTGATGGACACTGTGACGCGGTGTTTCTGCGCTATCTCTCCGGCGGAGGCCTGCGCCGGAACGACGGCCATGTGGATCTGGAGCGTATGGGGAAATACCGCCGCTGCGCCCAGTTTTTCGCCCTGTTCGGAGAGCCGGAGCCCACCCCGGTTCGGGATCTCAGCGGGAAAACCCACCGGGAGCTCTTTCTGGAGGAGTACGCGCTCTTTGAGCGGGAAATGGCGGCCAATGCCGATCTAGCAGCCTTTTGCCGCACTGGCGCGGAGGCGGAGGCTGCCTTTCGGTCGGGGCGGCGGGCGGCCTTCCTCTCGGTGGAGGGGGCGGAGCTGCTGGACTGCTCCCTGGAGCGGCTGGAGGAGGCCCACGCCATGGGTGTTCGGGCCGTCAACCCCACATGGAACCACGTCAACGCCCTCTCCGGCACGAATGCAGAGGAGCCGGAGCGGGGGCTGACGCATCAGGGCAGGGCGTTCGTCCGCAAAATGGAGCGGCTGGGCATGCTGGTGGACGTGTCCCACCTGTCGGATCCAGGCTTCTGGGACGTGGCGGAGGAGCTGAGCGGCCCCTTTTTTGCCAGCCATTCCAATGCCCGGGCGGTCTTTTCTCATCCCAGGAACTTGACCGATGAGCAATTTACTGCCATAATAGACCACAACGGAGTGGTTGGCCTTAACCTCTATGCCAACTTCCTGGGGGAGCGGGCCGACCTGGACACCGCCATCGCCCACCTGGAGCACTGGCTGGAGCTGGGGGGCGAGCGGACCGTCGCTTTGGGCGGCGATCTGGACGGCTGTTCCAGCCTGCCGGAGGGGATCACGGGTATTCAGGATCTGGACCGGCTGTGGGAGCGGCTGCTGCAGCGGAATTACAGCGAGGCGCTGGTGCGCGCCCTGTTTTTTGAGAATCTGATGAGGGTTGTGAGCGAAGTATGTACTATGTAAGCACGAGGAACAAGGAAGACCGGCGCACGGCGGCGGAGGCAATCGCCCAGGGACTGGCTGCGGACGGCGGCCTGATGACCCCCGAGGTATTTCCAAAGCTGTCCCACAACGCCCTGGACACCATGCGGGACATGTCCTACCAGCAGCGGGCCGTCTATGTGATGAACTCCTATCTGGACGATTTCACGGCCTCTGAGCTGTCTGCCTATGCGGACAAGGCCTACGGCGGAGAGAAGTTCGATGTGAAGGAGGTGGCACCCGTTCGGGCGGTGGACGAAAACACCTACTGTCTGGAGCTGTGGCACGGCCCCACCTGTGCCTTCAAGGACATGGCCCTGCAGATGCTGCCACACCTGCTCTCCGCCTCCCTGGTGAAAAACCAAGAGGAGAAGACGGTGTGCATCCTGGTCGCCACCTCCGGTGACACGGGCAAGGCCGCCCTGGAGGGCTTCAAGGACGTGGACAAGACCCGCATCTTGGTGTTCTACCCCAAGGACGGTGTTTCCGCTATTCAGGAGCTGCAGATGAACACCCAGGAGGGAGACAACGTAGGGGTTTGCTCTGTGGCAGGCAACTTCGACGATGCCCAGACCGGTGTCAAGCGCCTGTTCTCCGACGAGGCCCTGCGGGAGAAGCTGGCCGGCCGCGGCTTTTTCCTCTCCTCGGCCAACTCTATCAACTGGGGTCGCGTCCTGCCGCAGATCGTCTACTACATCTCCGCCTACTGTGATCTTCTGCGGGAGGGGCGGATTCAGAAGGGGGAGCGGATCAACGTCTGCGTCCCAACCGGCAACTTCGGCAACATTCTGGCCGCCTACTACGCCAGGGAGATGGGTGTGCCCATCGGCAGGCTCATCTGCGCCTCCAACAGCAACAATGTACTGACCGACTTCCTGTGCACTGGCGTGTACGACCGCAACCGCACCTTCTACAATACGATGTCCCCCTCCATGGATATCCTGATCTCCTCCAACTTGGAGCGGCTGCTCTTCTCCCTGTCCAACCACGACGACGCCGAGGTGCGCGGGTATATGGAGGAGCTGGCCCGGTCCGGGCGGTATGAGGTGAGCCCCGCCATCAAGGGCAGGCTGGAGAAGCTTTTCGCCGCCGGTTTCTGCGACGACGATCAGACACAGAAGGTCATCGGCCGCATGTGGCAGGAGCACCGCTACCTGATCGATCCCCACACCGCCGTGGCCTTTGACGTGCTCGACCAGTACCGGCGGGATACTGGTGACACTACCCCCACCGTGGTGGTGTCCACCGCCAGCCCCTTCAAGTTCTGTGACAGCGTGCTGGGCGCCCTGGGCGTGAGCGAGCTGGCCGCCGGCACGGCCATTTTGGACCAGCTCTCCCAGCAGACCGGCGTACCCGTCCCGGCGCCCCTGGCTGTCCTGAAGGACAAGACGGTCCGCTTTGGCCGGAGCGTCACCAAAGAGCACATGGTGGACCAGGTGCTGGAGATGCTGCGCTGAATGGCTCTCTACGCAATCGGGGACACCCACCTCTCCCTGTCCTCCAATAAGCCCATGGACGTGTTTGGCGGGGGCTGGGAGGGCTATGTGGATAAGCTGCAGAAGGGCTTCGCGGCGGTGGGGCCGGAGGATACGGTGGTGCTCTGCGGCGACCTGTCCTGGGGCATGAGTCTGGAGGAGGCAAAGAAGGACTTCGCTTTCCTGGACGCCCTGCCTGGGGCGCGGAAGCTGCTGCTCAAGGGAAACCACGACTACTGGTGGAACACCGCCGCCAAGATGAACCGCTTTTTTGCGGAGAGCGGCTTTTCCACCCTCCGCATTCTGCACAACAACTGCTATGAATACGGGGGCTACGCCCTGTGCGGCACCCGGGGCTGGTTCTATGAGGAGACCGGCGACCAGAAGGTGTTCAAGCGGGAGCTGATCCGCTTGGAGGCGTCGCTGAAGGCGGCGGGGGAGCGGCCCAAGCTGTGCTTTCTCCACTATCCGCCCCTCTACCAGGGCTACCGCTGTCCAGAGATCATTGCCCTGCTGGAGCAGTACGGCGTGGAGCGCTGCTATTACGGCCATCTCCACGGCGGCAGCCACCGCTTGGCCGTGGAAGGACGGCAGGGAGACGTGGCCTATTATCTGGTCTCCGCAGACTATGTGGGGTTTCGCCCGCAAAAAATCTGTGAATAATTGAAAAAAGGTATGGAAATTTTGACGCATATCTGCTAGTATATAACGGATAACGCGAAAGATGGCCCCGTATACCGCCGATGCGCGGCGGGACAGGGCTGACAGGAGGAAGTAAACAACATGAATGTCAAGAGCGTCGAGAAGCAGGAGAAGAGCACCGTCGAGCTGGTGATCGAGATCGGCAAGGAGGAGTTCGAGGCCGCTGTCGAGAAGGTCTACAAGAAGCAGCGCGGCAAGATCAGCGTGCCCGGTTTCCGCAAGGGCAAGGCCCCCCGGAAGATCATCGAGGGCATGTACGGCTCCGGCGTGTTTTATGAGGATGCTATCAACGACTTGTACCCCGAGGCCTATGCCCAGGCGATTGAGCAGGAGAAGCTGGATGCCGTGGCGTGGCCCAAGGTGGAGATCGTGGATGTGGGCAAGGAGGGCCTGACCTTCAAGGCCCTGGTCACCGTCCGCCCCGAGGTGAAGTTGGGCGAGTACAAGGGCCTGACTGCTGAGAAGGCCGAGGTCGCCATCTCTGATGAGGACATCGACAACGAGCTCAAGCCCTTCATCAACCGTGCCACCCGCATGGTGACCGTGGAGCGGGCGGCCGAGAACGGCGATACTGTGGTGATTGACTTCGAGGGCTTCCTGGACGGCAAGCCCTTCGACGGCGGCAAGGCCGAGGGCCACAGCCTGGAGCTGGGCTCCGGTTCCTTCGTCCCCGGCTTCGAGGAGCAGCTCGTGGGTGCCAAAGCCGGCGACGAGAAGGAGCTGAACATCACCTTCCCCGAGGACTATCACGCCGAATTGGCCGGTAAGGCTGTTGTCTTCAAGGTGAAGGTTCACGAGGTCAAGGCCAAGGAGCTGCCTGAGGTGGACGACGAGTTCGCTAAGGATGTGTCCGAGTTCGATACCCTCGCCGACTTTAAAAAGGATCTGGGTGAGAAGCTGAAGGAACGCCGCGAGACTCAGAACCAGCGTGACTTCGAGGCCGCTCTGATGGAGCAGGTTATGGACAACATGGAGGTCGAGATTCCCGACGCCATGGTGGAGTATGAGGCCGATAACCTGGTCAACGATATGGCCCAGCGCATCCAGGCCCAGGGTATCCCCTTTGACCAGTATCTGGCCATGACCGGCATGACCATGGATATCATGCGGGAGCAGGCCAAGGCCGCTGCTCTGGAGCGGGTGCGCCGTGAGCTGGCGCTGGGCGCCATTGTGGCTGCCGAAAATATCACCATCTCCGACGAGGAGCTGGAGGAGGAGTACAAGCGTCTGGCCGAGCAGTATCACATGGATGTGGACAAGGTGAAGGCCGCGGTGGATGCCGAGAGCATCCGCAAGGAGCAGAGCTACCACAAGGCTGAGCACGTGGTCTACGACAGCGCCAAGGTCGGCAAGGCCCCCGCCAAGAAGAAGTCCACCAAGAAGAAGGCGGAGGAGAGCGCCGAGGGCGAGGAGAAGCCCAAGAAGACCGCCCGCAAGGGCACCTCCCGCAAGAAGGTGGAGGAGACCGCCGAGGCGGCCGTGGAGAAGACGGAGGAATAAGTTTCCAAACGATGGGCATACTCTGTTTGTGAGCCTGCCCGTCTGCGGTAGGATGGTGGGGCGCCCTGCACCCCGACATCAAAATTAAAGGAGATCCTTCATTATGAGCCTAGTTCCTTATGTAGTAGAGCAGACCAACCGCGGCGAGCGTTCCTATGACATCTTTTCCCGCCTGCTGAACGACCGCATTGTGTTCCTGGGAGAAGAGGTCAACGCCACCACGGCCAGCCTGGTGGTGGCCCAGTTGCTGTATCTGGAGGCCCAGGACCCGGACAAGGACATCCAGTTTTACATCAACAGTCCCGGCGGCTCCGTCACCGACGGTATGGCCATTTATGACACGATGCAGTATATTAAGTGCGATGTATCCACTATTTGCATCGGCATGGCTGCCAGCATGGGCGCGTTTCTGCTCTCCTCCGGCGCCAAGGGCAAGCGCTTGGCTCTGCCCAACGCGGAGATCATGATCCATCAGCCCTCCGCCGGCACTCAGGGACAGATCACCGATATGGCCATCCACCTGAAGCGCCTGGAGATTATCAAAAAGCGCATGAACCACATTCTGGCGGACAACACCGGTAAGCCGCTGGAAGTGGTTACAGCCGACTGCGAGCGCGACAATTTCATGTCCGCCGAGGAGGCTAAGGAGTACGGCCTGATTGACAAGGTCATTTATACGCGATAAAATCCAACAGAGGGAGCGGGGAAGCAAACGCCCCGCTCCCTCTGAGCCTTAGAAAGACTTGAGGGAGCAAACCATGCCGAAAAATGACGAGCGCAAATCCGTGCGCTGTTCCTTCTGCGGCAAGCACCAGGAACAGGTCGCCCGCATCATCGCCGGTCCGGGCGCCTATATCTGCAACGAGTGTGTCCACCTGTGCATGAGCATTCTGGACGACACTTACGATCCCGAGGAGCAGGCCGGGCCGGACATCCCCGATGTGATCCCCACCCCCAGGGAGATCCGCGACGTGCTGGACCAGTATATCATCGGGCAGGAGGACGCTAAAATCGCCTTGTCCGTGGCGGTCTACAACCACTATAAGCGCATCTACTTCGGCGGCGGGGAGGACGTGGAGCTCCAGAAGAGCAACATCCTGCTCATGGGGCCTACGGGCTGCGGCAAGACCCTGTTCGCCCAGACCCTGGCCCGGATTCTGAAGGTGCCCTTCGCCATCGCCGACGCCACTACCCTCACCGAGGCCGGATATGTGGGCGACGACGTGGAGAACATCCTCCTGCGACTGGTGCAGGCTGCCGACTACGACATCGAGCTGGCTGAGCGCGGCATCATCTACGTGGACGAGATCGACAAGATCGCCCGCAAGAGTGAGAACACCTCCATTACCCGCGACGTGTCTGGCGAGGGCGTGCAACAGGCCCTGCTGAAAATCCTGGAGGGTACTGTGGCCAACGTTCCGCCCCAGGGCGGCCGCAAGCATCCCCACCAGGAGTTCATCCAGATCAACACCAAGAATATCCTCTTCATCTGCGGCGGCGCTTTCGACGGGATGGAGAAGATCATCGAGCAGCGCCTGAACAAAAAGACCATTGGCTTCGGCGCGGACATCCAGAGTAAGAAGGAGCGGGATACTACCTCGGTGCTCAAGCAGGTACAGCCCCACGATCTGCTCAAGTTCGGAATCATCCCGGAGCTGGTGGGCCGCCTGCCGGTGATCACCACCCTGAACGCTCTGGACAAGGGACAACTGGTGCGCATCCTCACCGAGCCGAAGAATGCCCTGGTGAAGCAGTACCAGAAGTTGTTGGAGTACGACATGGTGGAGCTGGACTTCGATACCCAGGCGCTGGAGGCTGCCGCCGACCGGGCCATCGAGCGCGGCATCGGCGCCCGCGGCCTGCGGGCCGTGCTGGAGGAGGTAATGACCCCTCTGATGTACGAGGTGCCCTCCGATCCAACGATCACCCGGGTGACGATTACGGCTGAGAGCGTGAAAGAACACGTTTCCCCCGCCGTTGAGCACGATCCCGACCGCACCCAGCGGCCCCGTCTTGGCGGTGCCGCCCTCCATGCGGAGCAGGGGGGCGTATCCCCCAAGGGAAATGTCTCTTAAACAGCAACTGAACCGGTGGGGCGGGGGAGCATCCCTCGCCCCATTCTGCATCAAATCCCTGTCCTGGAAGGAAGTGAATGTGTGATGGAAGAACTGAACCGGCAGCAGACTATGCCTGCTCTGGCCCTGCGGGGGCTGACCGTCTTTCCGCAGATGCTGCTCCACTTCGATGTGGGACGGCAGGCGTCCATTCAGGCACTGGACGAGTCCATGGCCTCAGGCCAGCCGATTTTCCTGGTGGCCCAGCGGGAGCTGGCCGTTGAAAGCCCGCAGGAAAAAGACCTTTACAGCATTGGAACCATCTGCAATGTGCGCCAGATTCTGCGCCTGCCCGGAGACAACGTGCGGGTGATGGTGGAGGGGGTCAGCCGTGGGCGGCTGTGCCTTCTGCCCAAGACCACGCCCTACCTGAACGCCCTGGTGGAGGAGCTTCCGGCGGAACAGCCGGTCCGCCGTTCCACACGAACGGAGGCCCTCATTCGCCAGACCTACGAGCTGTTTGAGCGGTTTATTGAGCTGGCCCCCAAGATGACTCCCGATGTGCTCCTCTCGGTGCTCTCCAGTGAGGACCCGGGCTACATCGCCGACTACATTGCTCAGAACTTGCCCATGCGCACGGGGGACAAGCAGGCCATTCTGGAGGAGCTGCGGCCGGTGCGCCGCCTGGAGCGCCTGTGCCAGAGCCTCCGCCGGGAGGTGGAGATTCTGGAGCTGGAACAGGAGATGCAGGGCAAGGTGCGGGAGCAGCTCACCCGCAGCCAGCGGGACTATGTTCTGCGGGAGCAGCTCAAGGTTCTCCAGCAGGAGCTGGGGGAGGAGGGTGCCGGCGGCGACAGCGAGATTGCCGAGTACCGCCAGCGCATCGCCAAGGCCAAGCTGCCCCAGGAGGTGGCGGACAAGCTCACGAAAGAGGTGGGCCGGCTGGAGAAGCAGCCCTTCGGCTCCGCCGAGGCCACCGTTCTGCGCAATTACCTGGATACCGTGCTGGAGCTGCCCTGGGGCAAGCACACCAAGGAGCGGGTCAACGTGGAGGCGGCCCGCAGGGTGCTGGATGCCGACCACTACGGCCTGGAGAAGGTCAAGGAGCGCATTCTGGAGTTCCTGGCGGTCAAGCAACTGGCCCCCGGACTGAAGGGACAGATCCTCTGCCTGGTGGGGCCTCCCGGCGTGGGCAAGACCTCCATCGCCATGAGCATGGCGCGGGCCTTAAACCGTAAGCTGGCCCGTATCTCCCTGGGCGGCGTCCATGACGAGGCGGAGATCCGCGGCCACCGCAAGACCTATGTGGGGGCCATGCCGGGCCGCATCATTGCCGCCGTCAAGCAGGCTGAGAGCTGTAATCCGCTGCTGTTGCTGGACGAGATCGACAAGCTGGGCAATGATCAGCGGGGCGATCCCGCCTCGGCCCTGCTGGAGGTGCTGGACGCCGAGCAGAACAGCACCTTCCGCGACCATTTCCTGGAGGTGCCCTTCGATCTCTCCGACGTGCTCTTCATCACCACCGCCAACACCCTGGATACCATCCCCCGGCCCCTGCTGGACCGGATGGAGGTCATTGAACTGACCAGCTATACCGATGAGGAGAAGTTACAGATCGCCAAGCGGCACCTGCTGCCCAAGGAGCTGAAACGCCACGGGTTGGCAAAGGCCCAGCTCAGGCTGACCGACGACGCCATCCGGGAGCTGATTCGGGGCTATACCCGTGAGGCCGGCGTCCGTGTTCTGGAGCGGAAGCTGGGGGCACTATGCCGGAAGGCGGCTATGGCCATTGTGTCAAATGGTGTAAAGTCGATTCACATCACAGGAGATAACCTGGAGGACTATCTGGGTATCCGCCGCTATCACCCGGAGCGGTTGCCCCGGACGGAGCAGGTAGGCGTGGTCAACGGCCTGGCCTGGACCCAGGTGGGGGGCGAGATCCTGGAGGTGGAGGTGGGCGTGGTGCCTGGCTCCGGCAAGGTAGAGCTCACCGGCAACCTGGGCAGCGTCATGAAGGAGTCCGCCCAGGCCGCCCTGTCCTACATCCGCAGCCGCGCCGCCCAACTGGGAATCGAGGCGGATTTTTACAAGACGAAGGACATTCACGTCCACTTCCCGGAGGGAGCAGTGCCCAAGGACGGCCCCTCCGCCGGCATTGCCATCACCACCGCCATGGTGTCCGCCCTCACCGGCGCGCCGGTGAGGCGGGAGATCGCAATGACAGGTGAAGTTACTTTACGGGGCAGAGTGCTGCCCATCGGCGGCCTGAAGGAGAAGACCATGGCCGCCTACCGCAGCGGCATCAAAACCGTGTTCCTGCCGGCGGACAATGTGCCGGATCTGGAGGAGATCGACCCCACCGTCCGGGCCGCTCTGCACTTTGTTCCGGTGGAGCAGGTGGATTCGGTGCTGGCCGAGGCGCTGGAGCTGAAGACCTGCGACCCCCTTCGGGATGACGTGCTCCCGCCCCCTGAGTCCGGCTCCCGGAGCCGGGAAGTACCCACCTTCCGACAGTGAGGAATTGACATGAGTGTGAATTTACAGAAGGCGGAGTTTGTGCGCTCCGCGGCCAAGGCCGGGGACTTTCCCCGGGATCGCCTGCCTCAGGTGGCCTTTGCCGGCCGCTCCAACGTGGGCAAGTCCTCGGTGATCAACCGGCTGCTCAACCGGAAGAATTTTGCCCGGGTGGGCGCGGCGCCTGGCAAGACCACCCACATCAACTACTTTTTGATCGACGGCGCTTTCTACCTGGTGGATCTCCCCGGCTATGGCTACGCCAAGGTGTCCCAGGCGGAGAAAGCCCGCTGGGGTCGCCTGATGGAGGAGTGGTTCGCGGACAACTCCCTGATGACCCTGGGACTGATGATCGTGGATGCCCGGCACAAGCCCACGGCGGACGACTGCACCATGGCGGAGTTTTTCAAGAACAGCGGCCGTCCCTTTGCGGTTGTGGCCAACAAGCTGGATAAGCTGCGCAAGAGCGACATAGAGCCGAACCTGGCGCGCATCCGGGAAACTCTTGAGCTGGACGAGTCTGTAAAGCTGATTCCCTTTTCGGCTGAGAAGGGAGACGGCAAGCAGGAGCTGCTCAATCTGATCCTGGAGCACGCGGAGGGAAGCGTATGAGATTCGTCAAACTGCTGCGAGAAGGAAGGGGCGTGTGGGGGGTGCTCCACGGCGATGTGGTGCGCACTCTGACAGAGCCGCCCTTCGAGGGTGTCCGTTATGACGGAGAGAGCCTGCCCCTGTCCGGCTGCCGCCTCCTGGCTCCCTGCGAGGCCACAAAAATTGTCTGCATTGGAAAGAACTATTCCGACCACATCCATGAAATGAAGTCCATGTTGGATGCCTCCCACACCCCCGACCGGCCCACCCTGTTTCTCAAGGCCCCCAACGCCCTCAACGCCCACCTGGGGAAGGTTCACGCCCCGGACTTTGTAGGGCGGCTGGATTACGAGGGAGAGCTGGCCGTGGTAATGAAGCGGCGTGCCAAGGATGTGCCGGAGGAGGAGGCACTGGACTATGTGCTGGGTTATACCTGCCTCAACGATATTACCGCCCGGGATGTCCAGAAGGCGGACGGCCAGTGGGCCCGCGGCAAAAATATGGACGGCTTTGCCCCCATGGGGCCCGTCGTCACTGACGAGGTGGACCCGGAACACCTGACCATCACCACCCGACTGAACGGTCAGGTGGTGCAGCAGGGGAGGACAGAGCAGCTCATCACTGGTGTGCGGGCGCTCATCTCTTTCATCACCGCCTCCATGACCCTGGAGCCGGGGGACGTGATCGCCACCGGCACCCCCGCCGGTGTGGGCCCCATGCAGCCAGGCGATACAGTAGAGGTGGAGGTTTCAGGCATCGGAATCCTATGCAACTCCATTGTATGAGAGGACGGCGGACGCTCAGGGGAGGGCTCCGCCGCTTTTCCTTGAGTTTCTCCTGGAAATTTGCTATAATTGACACGATCTTTGTGCTAGGGGGGCGGACGCTTGGGCTCCATATCCGACTTTCTCAACAACATGGACTGGTGGGGCCTGCTCACCCTCCTTATCAGCGCCGCGGCAGCTCTGCTGTGCATCACCCTGCACGAGCTGTCCCACGGCTTTGTGGCTTGGCGACTGGGAGATCCCACGGCCAAAAATGCCGGGCGGCTGACCCTCAATCCCATCCGGCATCTGGATGTGGTGGGTCTGCTGATGATGCTCGTGGCCAAGGTGGGCTGGGCCAAGCCGGTGCCGGTGGATATGCGCTATTTTAAGCACCCCAGGCAGGGAATGGCGCTTACCGCCCTGGCCGGACCGGCGGCCAACTTCCTCACCGCCCTGGCGGCGGTGGGAGTCAGCTCCGCCGTGTTCCATCTGGCCCCTCTGGGCCCGGCGGCGGTGTTCGTGCTGTGCTTCCTGTCCAACATGGCCCTGTTGGGGGTTGGGATGGGGCTGTTCAACCTGATCCCCCTGTCGCCCCTGGACGGCTCCAAAATCCTGTTCGCCCTGCTGCCCGACCGAATCTACTACACCATCTTGCGCTATGAGAAGTATGTGATGGGAGTGGTGATCCTCCTGGTGCTGGTGGGGGTGTTCGACAAGCCCCTGTCCTTCCTGATGGTCCATGTCCTACAGGGCTTTTGCACCCTCACCGGAATGCCTCTGGGCGGGCTGCTGCTGTTCCAGGACGCGTCTGCTATTTTAAATCTGTTTTGAGGTGAGGCACCATCGAAACGCCGATTTTTCATCTGGAAAAGGTGGTCAAGGCCCGGGATGAGGCTATGGAGGACTTCAACGGCCCACTGGATCTGATCCTCCACCTGCTGAGCAAGAACAGGATGGAGATCAAGGACATCCAGATCTCCCTGATCCTAGACCAGTATCTGGAGTGGATGGATCAGCGCAAGCGGCTGGATCTGGAGGTGGCGAGCGAGTTTGTCACCATGGCGGCCCACCTGGTGTTCATCAAGACGCGGATGCTGCTCTCCATCCACGACGAGGAGGCCATCTCCGAGATGGAACAGCTCATTGCCTCTCTGGAGGAGCACCAGCGCCACGAAAACTTTGCCAAGATCAAGGCCATCGTGCCAGAGCTGTCCGACCGCTACGCCATCGGCCGGGACTATATTCCCAAGGTGCCCGAGGCCCTGCCGGTTAATAGGACCTACCGCTACGTCCACAAGCCGGAGGATCTGCTGCGTGCCATGACGGCGGTGCTGGCCCGGGTGGACCACCGCCTCCCGCCACCCATGGCGGCCTTCGAGGGCATCGTGGGCCGGGAGCCCTACCCGGTGGCGGACAAGGCCGGCGAAATTCTGGAACGGCTCAGCCGCTTCGGTGTGACCCGGTTCCGGGCTCTGTTCAAGGGCAACCGGAGCCGCTCGGAGGTGGTGGCCACCTTTATCGCAGTACTGGAGCTGTGCAAGGCCCGCCGCCTGCGGCTGGCAGGCACGGAGAGCGACTGCACCGTGACCTGTACCGAGGAGGGCGGGGGAGAGCTGGAGCTGACCACCGATGGGGAGAAAACGGCAGATTGAGGGTATACTATGGAATTGAAGGAAATTGAATCCGCCATTGAAGGGGTCCTCTTTGCCGCCGGGGAGCCGGTGGGGGTGGAGCGCCTGTGTCTGGCGCTGGACATCGACCGGATCACGGCGGACTCCGTGTGCCAACGCCTGGCCGATGCCTACCGCTATGAGCGGCGTGGCATCCGCCTGGTGCGGCTGGACAACAGCTATCAGCTTTGCTCTGCGCCGGAGTTTGCCGACTGCATCCGCCGGGCGTTTGAGAGTCGGCGGCCCGCCCGCCTGAGCCAGCCCGCCCTGGAGGTGCTGGCCATTATCGCCTACTACCAGCCTGCCACACGGGCCTATGTGGACCAGATCCGCGGCGTGGACAGCTCCTACACCGTCAGCCTGCTTCTGGAGCGGGATTTGATCGAGGAGTGCGGCCGCCTGGCCGTGCCGGGCCGCCCCATCCAGTACCGCACCACCCAGACCTTCCTGCGCTCCTTTGGGCTGTCCAATCTGGATGAGCTGCCCGAGCTGCCCAACACCACCCCGGAGGACGGACAGCTTACCCTGGAGATGCAGGCGGCGGTGGAGCGGCTTCAGGCCGCCCAGGCCGCGGAGGGGACAGAGGAGGTCACCGAGGAGGAGCTGCTTCAGGCGGCCCGGGAGATGGCACAGGCCGAGGAGGAGGCGTAGGGCCCGATGAAAGCAATCCTGATCCTGGGCGCGGTGCTTCTGGCGCTGGGAGCGCTCCTCCGCCTGGTGCGACTGGGCGCGCTGGCAGAGTACTCCGCCGCTGGACTGCGGCTCAAACTGAAGGTAGGGCCGCTGCGCCTGATGCTCTATCCCAGAAAGCCGAAACGGCCCCGCCGAAAGGCTGGGAAATCGTCCCGAAGGGAGAAAAAACGGGAGGAACGCCCGCAGCCGGAGCTGGGCGGCGGGCCGCTGGCGCTGGTGAAGCGGTTTCTTCCGCTGATCGCCGAGGCGGCGGGGCGCTTCCGGCGCAAGCTGCGCATCGATGTGTTCCAGCTTGAAGTTACCGCGGCGGCGCCGGACCCCGCCGCCGCCGCCCTGTGCTTCGGCGGGGTGAACGCATTTATCGGTATGATCTGGCCGCTGGTGGAGCAGAATTTTAACGTGAAGGAGCGGAGGCTGCGCACCCGGGTGGACTTTGACGCGGAGCGGCCCTCCGTTTATCTCTACGCGGCGGCCACCCTGACCGCCGGCCAGGCGCTGGCTCTGGGCCTGCGCCTGACCACACGGTTTCTGGCAGAGTTCTCCAAGTACCGCGCCGAGGCCGGGAGCCCGGCGACAAGCAAGCAGAAAGAGGCGGTTTAACGTATGGAAAAGCAGCATCCCATCGGTGATCTGATGACCACCACTATGCAGAAGCTCCGGGAGATCGCGGACGTCAACACGATTGTGGGCAAGCCCATTTTGGCCGGTGAGATCACCATCATTCCCATCTCCAAGCTGACGGTGGGCTTCGCCTCCGGCGGCAGCGACTTTACCTCCAAGAACCAGAAGCCGGAGGACGACAACTCCTTCGGCGGCGGCAGCGGCGCGGGAATGAACCTGTCCCCGGTGGCCTTCCTGATTGTCAAGGGGGACTCGGTGCGCCTGATGCCCGTAGCGCCTCCGCCCGGCACCGCCGTGGACCGGGTGGTAGAGATGGTGCCCGATGTGATTGACAAGGTCACCGGCTTTATCGAGAAGCAGCAGGACAAGGATAAATCCCAGGGCTGACACGCATACTAGCAGCATCTATCCCCTGAGGTGATGCTGTTTGAAACGGTTTGCCGCCGTCCTTTTGACACTGGCTGTTCTGCTCTGTTCCTCTGTCCGGGCCGCCGGGCCCGGCATCTCGGCTGCCTCCGCCATCCTGATCGATGGGGAAAGCGGCCGGGTCCTTTATGCCCAGAACGCGGAGGAGGAGCGCCCCATTGCCAGCATTACCAAGCTGATGACCGCCCTGGTGGCGGTGGAATCTCACCCTGATCTGTCCGAGGTAGTCACCATCCGGCCCGAGTGGACCGGAGTGGAGGGCTCCTCCATGTATCTGAAGGCGGGGGAGGAGCTGACGCTGGAGGCGCTGCTCTACGGGCTGATGCTCGCGTCGGGCAATGACGCGGCGGTGGCCATTGCGGGCTTCTGCGCCGGGGACGTGGACACTTTTGTGGCCTGGATGAATGACAAGGCCGCCGAGCTGGGCATGGAGCACACCCACTTTGAAAACCCAAACGGGCTCAATGACGAGGGGCACTACTCCACCGCCGCCGACATGGCTGCCCTGGCCCGGGTGGTGATGGAGCACGAAGCGCTGGCAAAGATCGTGGGTACCCGTTCCATCACGGTGGCAGGGCGCACCCTCACCAATCACAACAAGCTGCTCTGGCGGTATGAGGGCTGCACCGGCCTCAAAACCGGCTACACGGACAGGGCGGGGCGGACGCTGGTTTCCTGTGCGGAGCGGGATGGGCAGCGCCTGATCGCCGTCACGCTGAATGATCCCAACGACTGGGCAGACCACGCCGCCCTGTTTGACTATGGCTTTGCCCACTACCGCAGCGCCATGCTGGCCCTGGCGAACCGGACCTTCCGCATGCTCCCGGTGACGGGCAGCCTCAACCGCTTTGTTCCGGTCTATACGGCCGCCGATGTGTACTATCCGCTGACGGAAGGAGAGCTGGTCAAGGCCCGTGTGGAGCTGCCGGAGCGGGTGGAGGCCCCGATCCAGGGCGGAACCATTGCCGGCCGGCTGCTCTTTACGCTGGACGGCGCGGTAATCGGCGAGACCTATCTGCTCTATGCCGGCGATGTGGCGGACGACCGGGCCGGCCGCGGCCTGTTCGGCCGGGTGCTGGACTGGTTCCGGGCGGGGGAGGCCGACACGCTGGCGACGGTCTGCTGCCGCTGGATCTCTGATTCGAATTTGTAAAAAGGGGGGAGCGGCCATGGAAGAGCGGCTGCAGAAAATCCTTTCGGCCCACGGCGTGTCCTCCCGGCGGGCGGCGGAGGGCTATCTCTCCGCCGGGCGGGTGACGGTAAACGGATGTACCGCGCGGGTGGGGGACAAGGCCGACCCGGAGCGGGACGACATCCGAGTGGACGGGCGGCCTCTGCGGCGGCCCGCCCGCCGTACTTATCTGATGCTCAACAAGCCCAGGGGCTACGTAACCACCCTCTCTGATGAAAAGGGGCGGCGCACCGTGGCGGAGCTGGTGGCCGGCTGCGGCGCCCGGGTGTGGCCGGTTGGGCGGCTGGATCTGGACTCCGAGGGGCTGCTCCTCCTCACCGACGACGGGGCGCTGACCCACTCCCTTCTCCACCCCAGCCACGAGGTGGAGAAGGAATACCGGGTGTGGGTGGAGGGCGACGTGGACACCGCCCTCCCGGTGCTGCGGGGCCCTATGGAGCTGGATGGGTACGCCCTCCGTCCGGCCCGGGTCACTCCGGCGGGGGAGGGAGTGCTCTCCGTGGTCATCCATGAGGGGCGCAACCGGCAGGTGCGCCGGATGTGCGCCGCAGCGGGCCTGCGGGTGCGCCGCCTCCAGCGGGTGCGGGAGGGGGAGCTCTGCCTGGGCGCGCTGCCTGTGGGAGCATGGCGGCGCCTGACAGGTGAGGAGCTTTGTCTCCTGCGAAAATGATCTCTTTTTTGCAAGGAGATCAGGAAAACTTGCAGAAAGGGGATTGCTTTTCCGGTCAATTCCCGGTATGATAGGGACGAATCAAAACACAGCGTGGTATCATTCCCGCCACGGGCGGGCAGAAATGCGAGGGATCGTCCACAATGTCCAAAGATATCCTTTCGGTCATTCAGACCAATATGAGTACCTTTTCCAAGGGACAGAAGCTGATTGCCGGCTTTATCCTGGAATCCTATGACAAGGCCGCTTTCATGACTGCCAGCCGCCTGGGCAAGACGGTCAACGTCAGTGAGTCTACCGTGGTGCGCTTTGCCGCCGAACTGGGGTATGACGGTTATCCCGCTATGCAGAAGGCCCTGCAGGAGATGATCCGCAGCAAGCTCACCTCCATCCAGCGCATTGAGGTCTCCAACGACCGCATCGGTAATCAGGACATCCTGTCCATGGTCATGCAGTCGGATATGGATAAGATCCATATGACTCTGGAGGAGACCAACCGGGAGGACTTCGACCGGGCGGTAAGCGCCATTGTGGACGCCCGCCACATCTATATCCTGGGCGTGCGCTCCGCGGCGGCCCTGGCCAGCTTTCTGGGCTTCTACTTCAACCTGATTTTTGACAATGTCACCGTGGTACACGCCACCTCCACCAGTGAGGTATTTGAGCAGCTCTTGCGCATCGGTCCCAACGATGTCATTGTGGGCGTCAGCTTCCCGCGGTATTCCCGCCGGACGGTGAAGGCCATGCAGTTTGCCCACGACCGGGGGGCCGCCACCATCGCCCTCACCGACAGCGAAACCTCCCCCTTGGCCCCCATCTCCACCCTGACCCTGCTGGCCAAGAGCGATATGGCGTCCTTCGTGGACTCCCTGGTGGCTCCGCTGTCGCTGATCAACGCGCTGATTGTGGCCATCGGCCGCAAGAAAAACGACGACCTCTCCCAGACCTTTGAGACACTGGAGCAGATCTGGGATGAATATGAGGTCTATGAGAAAGTGGAAGAGATCACTTGAAGCATGTAATTGTCATCGGCGGCGGTGCGGCCGGCTGTATGGCCGCCGTCGCCGCCGCCCAAAAGGGTGCAGCCGTCACCCTGCTGGAGCGCAATCCCAAGCTGGGGCGCAAGCTCTACATCACCGGAAAGGGCCGCTGCAACGTGACCAACGACTGTGCGGCGCCGGAGGTGCTGCAGAATGTCCCACGCAACAGCCGGTTCCTCACCAGCGCCGTCACCCGCTTTCCCCCGGAGGCGGTGAAGGCGTTTTTTGAGGGCCTGGGAGTGCCGCTGAAAACAGAGCGGGGGAACCGGGTTTTTCCCTGCTCCGACAAAGCCGCCGACATCATCGACGCCCTGCTGTTGGCCCTGCGTCGGTCCGGGGTGCACATTGTGCAGGACCGGGCCCACGCCCTGCGACGGAAGGGTGAGGTCCTCACCGGCGTGGAGGGGGGGCGCGGCTTTTACCCCGGCGGGGCGGTGGTCATCGCCACCGGCGGGGTTTCCTATCCGCTGACCGGCTCCACCGGTGACGGATATGCCCTGGCTGAGGCGCTGGGCCACACCATTCTGCCGCCCAGAGGCAGCCTTGTGCCACTGGTGGCGGAGGGGGATGCCTGTGCAAAAATGCAGGGCCTGTCGCTGCGCAACGTGGCCATTCAGGTGCGCAACGGCAAAAAGAAGACCGTCTACGCCGGGCAGGGGGAGTTGCTGTTCACCCACTTTGGCCTGTCCGGGCCGCTGATTCTCAGCGCCAGCGCCCATATGCGGGACTTTGACACAGAGCACTACTACATCAATCTGGATTTGAAGCCCGCACTGGATGAGGAGAAGCTGGACCGCCGTCTGCTGCGGGACTTTGAGGAGAACGCCAACCGGGACTTTCACAATGTTCTGGAGGGCCTGGCACCCCGCCTGATGGTGCCGGTGCTGGTGGAGCGTACCGGCATCCCGGCGGCGGAGAAGGTTCATTCGGTGACGAAGGCCCAGCGCCGCCGTCTGCTGGAGGTCCTCAAGTGCCTGCGCATCGACATACAGGGGCCCCGCCCGGTGGAGGAGGCCATCGTCACCTCAGGCGGGATAAAGGTATCCGAGATCAATCCCACCACTTTGGAATCCAAGAAGGCCCCTGGCGTTTATTTTGCCGGGGAGGTACTGGATGTGGATGCCTACACCGGCGGCTTCAATCTGCAAATTGCCTGGTCCACCGGCCACGCCGCTGGAGAGGCCGCCGCACAAGACATAGGAGGAATCAACCCATGACAAAGCACAAGAGCATCGCCGTGGACGGCCCCTCCGGGGCGGGAAAGTCCACCCTGGCGAAGCTGCTGGCCCGCAGGCTGGGCTTTTTGTATGTGGATACCGGGGCCATCTATCGGACCGTAGGTCTGCGGGCCTACCGGGCCGGAGTGGACCCGGAGGACGAGGCGGCGGTAACCGCTCTGCTGGACGGCCTGGACATCGAGCTGAAGTATGGCGCGGACGGCCTGCAGCATATGTATCTGGACGGCGAGGATGTGACCGATGCCATCCGCCAGCATGTGATCTCCCGGTATACCTCCGGCGTGTCGGCCATCCCGGCGGTGCGGGCCTTTCTCCTGGAGCGTCAGCGGGACATGGCCCGGGAGCACGATGTGATCATGGACGGCCGGGACATCGGCACGGTGGTCCTCCCCGGCGCGGATGTAAAGATTTTCCTCACCGCCTCGCCAGAGGACCGGGCCCGCCGCCGCTTTGACGAGCTGCGGAAGCGGGGGCAGGAGGCGGACTATGACACCGTGCTCCGGGATATCATTCTCCGGGATGAGCACGACACCCGGCGCTCCGCCGCGCCGCTGCGGCAGGCGGAGGACGCCCTGCTGGTGGATACCACCGGAAATTCCCTGGACGAGAGCCTGGACGTCCTTCTGGAAACCATAAAGGAGCGTCTGAAGGCATGAAGAAGCGAAAGAAAAATGTCATTTACTGCATTGCCTATATGGTACTCTGGGTCGTGTTCCGTATCGTGATGCCCACACGGTGCATCAATAAACAGAACAGGCCCGAAGGGGGCGCGCTGCTGTGCGCCAACCACACCCGCACCAATGACCCGCTGTTCATCGCCTATGCACTGGGGTGGCATTACCAGATCCACGTCATGGCCAAGGAGGAGATTATGCACTGGCCCTTCATCGGCTGGGTGCTGAAGCACGGCGGCATTTTCGGCGTCAAGCGGGGCAAGGCGGACGTGGCGGCTATCAAGACGGCGATGAAGTACCTGAAGGACGGTGAACTGCTGCTCATGTTCCCGGAGGGCACCCGCCACCAGGACGGCGAATTCGGCGATGCCAAGACCGGCGCGGCCATGCTGGCCCTGCGTACCGGCGTGCCCATCGTCCCCATCTATCTTCCTGCGGAGAAAAAGTGGTTCCGCTGGAATCCCGTCGTGTTCGGCGAGGCATACTATCCTAAGGCACCCGAGGGGCGTAAGCCCACGCCGGAGGACTACCACGCGGTGGCCGATGATCTGATGGAGCGCATTGAGGCTTTGAAGCCTCAGGCTGGCCGGTGAGGCTGGAGCTGGCCCGCTCCGCCGGCTTCTGCTACGGAGTCCGCCGGGCGGTGCAGATGGCGGAGATGGCGGCGGAGGAGGGCCGGCCATGCGTCATGCTGGGGCCCATCATCCACAACCGGGACGTGATCGCCTATCTGGAGTCCATAGGGGTGGGCCTGGTGGACACCCCGGAGGAGGTTCCGCCTGGGACGGCGGTGCTTATCCGTTCCCACGGGGAGGGACGGCCCGTCCATGAGGCGCTGGCGCGCCTGGGCCGGCCGGTCATCGACGCCACCTGCCCCAATGTGTCCCGCATACACCAGATCGTCTCCCGCGCTGAGGAGGGGGGGCGGCAGGTGCTCATCATCGGCACCCGCACCCATCCGGAGGTGGCCGCCATCGCCGGATGGTGCCGGCGGCCGGTGGTTCTGGAGGGGGTGGCGGAGCTGTCGAACTGGCTGGAAACCGCGCCGGAACGGCGGGACATACCTCTCACTATGGTCTCACAAACCACCTCCACCCGTTTTATTTGGGATTCCTGCGTAGAAAAAGCAAAAAAAGAGTGTACAAACTTAAAAATTTTTGATACAATATGTAATGCTACGTGTAAACGACAGTCTGAGGCCCAGGCGCTGGCCGCGCGCTCCGATGCTATGGTCGTCATCGGAGGGCGGGAGAGCTCCAATACCAAACGGCTGGCCGAGTTATGCGGGGCACTCTGTCCCATGGTCGTTTGGATCGAACGGGCGGCGGAGCTGGAACCTTCCAACCTGTGTCGGAAGGCTTCTATTGGAATCACTGCGGGCGCGTCCACGCCTGAGTGGATTATAAAGGAGGTCTATGACAAAATGAGCGACGAAAACATTGAGATCGAGGAATCCTTTGCTGAAATGCTGGAGAAGTCGATCAAAACTTTAAATACAGGGGAGAAGGTTATGGGCGTTGTCACTGGCATTACGCCTACTGAGATCTATGTGGATCTCGGCACCAAGCACGCCGGTTACATACCGGTGTCCGAACTGACCGACGACCCTACGGCCAAGGTTGAGGACCTGGTAAAGATCGGCGACGAGATTGAGACCTATGTCATGCGTGTGAACGACCAGGAGGGTGTGGTCACCCTCTCCAAGAAGCGCCTTGACACCGTGAAGAGCTGGGATGACATCGAGCAGGCCCGTGAGGAGCACACCACCGTTGAGGGTGTGGTCACCGAGGAGAACAAGGGCGGCGTCGTTGTGTCCATCAAGGGTGTGCGCGTCTTTGTGCCCGCCTCCCAGACCGGCCTGCCCCGGGAGACCCCGATGAGCCAGCTGCTCAAGCAGCATGTCCGCCTGCGCATCACCGAGGTCAACCGCGCCCGCCGCCGTGTGGTGGGCTCCATCCGCGCCGTTGAGGCCGAGGAGCGCGCCGCCAAGGCCGCCGAGGTGTGGGCCAACATTGAGGAGAACAAGCGCTATACCGGCACTGTGAAGAGCCTGACCTCTTACGGCGCTTTTGTGGATATCGGCGGCGTGGACGGTATGGTTCACATCTCTGAGCTGTCCTGGTCCCGCATCAAGCATCCCTCCGAGGTCGTCTCCGTGGGTGACACCGTGGAGGTCTATGTCATCTCCTTCGACAAGGAGAAGAAGAAGATCTCCCTGGGGATGAAGGACCGCTCCCAGAACCCCTGGGAGGTGTTCACCGGCAAGTATCAGCCCGGCGACGTGGCCAATGTCCGCGTAGTCAAGCTGATGACCTTCGGCGCCTTTGCCGAGGTTGTGCCCGGTGTGGACGGCCTGATCCACATCTCCCAGATCGCCGACCACCGCATCGACAAGCCCGGTGACGTGCTGAGCGAGGGCCAAATGGTGGATGTGAAGATCATCGACATCGACTACGACAATAAGAAGGTCTCCCTGTCCATCCGCGCCCTGCTGGAGGGCGGCGACGAGCCCGCTGAGTCCGAGGATGTCAACGAGGAGTAATCACATTCCTACAATGAAACCGTGCTGTTTCCGCTTGGAAACCGCACGGTTTTTTTCATTTTTACAAATAAGACACACAAAATGACTTGCAAAGGGTGAGGAATGCGTCTATAATACGATATGTAGGGTAAAAATGAAGTTATACGCATCGGAATGTTCTGCTGGGAGGTGGGAGCGTGTTTCAGGTTGGAGACAAGATTGTGCATCCAATGCACGGTGCCGGTATCATTGACAGCATCGTGCAGAAAAAAGTCAACGGCGTGGTAAGGGATTACTACATTCTCAAGCTGCCGGTGGGCGGCATGCTGGTCATGATCCCCACGGCAAACAGTGAGGAGATCGGTGTTCGCCCGGTGGTGAAGGGCGACGAGGCGGACCGGGTGATCGCGGCCATCCCGGACATCGAGGTGGACATGACCCCAAACTGGAACCGGCGCTACCGGGAGAATATGCTTCGCCTCAAGAGCGGGAATCTGCTGGAGGTGGCCCGTGTAGTCAAGGGCCTGATGCTCCGCGAGGAGGAGCGCGGCCTGTCCACCGGGGAGCGGAAGATGCTCCACTCGGCCAAGCAGATTTTGATCTCAGAGATTGTGCTCTCGCAGGATGCCAGTTATGAAGATGTTGAGGCGCGCATAAATACCGCCTTGGCCTAATACAGTCTGTAGGGGCGGTCCGCTGTGACCGCCCACCGGACCCCTGGAGGGAAACGGGGGAGGAGCCGAAACGGCTCTTTTTTTGTGGAGGAGGAATGGACATGGCCGGACTGCTTGGGCGGCTGTTCCGGCGGCAGCGGACACCGGAGCTCCGCTGTTCCGCCGTGGTCCCCGCGGCCGGGAGCTCCACCCGGATGGAGGGCCAGGACAAGCTGCTCCTTCCCCTGGAGGAGCAGCCCGTTTTGCTACATACCCTGCGGGCGCTGGAGCTGTGCCCCTATCTCGCCGAGATTATCGTGGTCACCCGGGAGGATCTGATCGTCCCCATTGGCCAGCTCTGCCGGGATGCCGGCTTGTCCAAGGTCCGCAAGGTGATAGTGGGTGGGGCTACCCGCACCCACTCGGTTCTGGCCGGGCTTGGGGAGCTCCCCTCCGGCGCGGAGTTGGTGGCCATCCACGACGGGGCCCGCCCCCTGGTCAGCCAGGAGGTGCTGGAGACGGTGATTTTCCGCGCCGCAGAGTGCGGCGCAGCCGCCCCGGCGGTGCCGGTGAAGGACACCATAAAGCGAGCGCGGGACAGTCTGGTGGAGGCTACGCTGGAGCGTTCGGAGCTCTTTGCCGTGCAGACACCCCAGGTGTTTCAGGTGGATCTGATCAAGGCCGCCCTGGTCAAGGCCCTGGAGGACGGGGCCGCCCTGACTGACGACTGCGGAGCGGTGGAGCGGCTGGGCATCGGCGTATCCCTGACGCAGGGGGACTACTGCAATTTGAAAATCACCACCCCGGAGGATCTGGCGGTGGCGGAGGCGCTTTTCGCTTGGAGGGAGCAGCAGTGAGAATTGGACATGGATATGACGTACACCGCCTGGTGGAGGGCCGGCGGCTGATTCTGGGCGGGGTGGAGGTGCCCTTTGACAAGGGCCTGCTGGGTCACTCCGACGCGGATGTGCTCACCCACGCGGTGATGGACGCCCTGCTGGGCGCCTGCGCCCTTGGAGATATCGGGCACCTGTTCCCGGACAGCGACCCGGCCTACGCGGGGGCGGACAGCCTGCGGCTTCTGGACGAGGTGGTTTCCCGCCTCCGTCAGAGGGGATACCGGGTGGGCAATGTGGATGCCACCGTGCTGGCCCAGGCCCCAAAACTGGCCCCCTATCTGGAGCAAATGCGCCGGAATCTGGCCCGGCGGCTCCAGGTGCCGATGGACGCTGTCAGCGTCAAGGCCACCACAGAGGAGGGCCTTGGCTTTACCGGCACGGGAGACGGCATTGCCGCCCATGCCGTCTGCCTGGTGGAGAACCTTCTGTAACCGGCGAACCAGACGCTCCTCCGGTGCATACACTGCACTGAGAGGAGCGTTTCTATATGGTTTACTATCTCATTGTCTGCCGTTCCCTGACCTACGCCCAGCGGACGGCCTCCGCTCTGGAGCGGGCGGGCATTACGGCCCACATCCTCCGCTCGCCAAAGATGATTTCCGGGGAGGGGTGCAGCCACTCCGTCAAGGTTTCGGAACGCAATCTGGCCCCGGCGCTGCTGATTTTGGGCCGCGTCGGGCTGGCGCCCAAGCGCATCTATATCATGTCCAGCGACGGCAGCTATAAAGAGGTTCTGCTATGATCTATCTTGACAGCGCGGCCACAACCTTACAAAAACCGCCCGCCGTGGCGCGGGCGGTTTCGTCCGCAGTGGGGCGCCTGGCAACCCCTGGCCGCGGCGGGCATGTTCCCGCCATGCGGGCGGCAGAAACCGCCTTTCTCTGCCGTCAGGCAGCGGCGGAGCTCTTTCAGGTGGAGAGCCCAGAACAGGTGGTGTTCACCTCCAACGCCACCCATGGGCTGAATCTCGCCATTCATTCCCTGTTGAAGCCCGGGGACGCCGTGGTGATCTCCGGCTACGAGCACAACGCCGTCACCCGACCACTCCACGCCCTTGGTGTCAATGTCCGGGTAGCTGCAGGTCCGCTCTTTGATCCGGAGGCTCAAGTCCGCGCATTTGAGCGCCAGCTGGACGAGACGGTGAGGGCCGTCATTTGCAACCATGTGTCCAACGTGTTCGGCTTCATCCTGCCGGTGGAGGGCATCGCGGCCCTGTGCCGGGAACGTGGAATTCCCTTTGTGCTGGACGCCTCCCAGTCGGCCGGGTGTCTGCCCGTCCACATGGGGGAGCTGGGCGCAGCCTTTGTCGCCATGCCGGGACACAAGGGACTTTACGGTCCCCAGGGCACCGGCCTGCTGCTCTGCGGGGCGGAGACCCACCCACTACTCATGGGCGGCACCGGAAGCGCCTCGGCGCTCCAGGCCATGCCCGATTTCCTGCCCGACCGCCTGGAGGCAGGCACCCACAACATGCCCGGCATTGCCGGCCTGCTGGAGGGACTTCGTTATGTTCAGACACAGGGGACGGAGCGTATTTTGACCCATGAGCGCCGCCTGATCCGCCAAGCGGCTGCCGGACTGTCCCGCATTCCCGGCGTGACTGTCTACGGGGATGGGGGAGCCGTCCAGGCCGGCGTGCTCTCCTTCCAGATAGACGGAATGGACTGTGAAGCGGTAGGCGAGGCCCTGGGCGCCAGAGGGATCGCTGTCCGTGCCGGCCTGCACTGCGCGCCACTGGCCCATCAGTCGGCCGGGACGCTGGAGGCTGGGACAGTCCGCGCCAGCGTCTCCGCCTTCAATACACCCCGGGAAGTCGAGCGCTTCACACAGGAGGTTGCGCGGCTGACCGCCGGGCAAAAATAGCCGCGTCTGCGGCTATTTTTTGTGTCTGCACACAGGGCCTGTTCACAGAAAATTGATTTCCCTTCTACTTGTCAACCGCCTGTGAATACAGTATAATAAATCAGTTAAAGGATATACATGTACTCTGCGGGAAGCAAGGATGCCGGCGCGGCCGGAAGCGGGAGACGAGGAAATGGAAGGCATTTTGTATTTGCTCCAGGAATTCAAGGGAAAGGTCGTCCTGTTTGGTATCTCTGATGTGGTTGATATCGCGATCATGGCCTTTCTTATCTATAAGGTGATTATGCTGATGCGCCGCACCAACTCCGGCGCGGTGGCCAAGGGCGTACTGCTGCTGCTGTTTGCCCTGGGTGTCTCCACCTTCTTCCACCTCAACACGGTCAGCTATCTGCTTCAGCAGCTCATGGTGTGGGGTGTGGTAGCCCTGGTGGTCATTTTCCAGCCTGAAATCCGCCGCTTTCTGGAGCAGATGGGCCGCACCAGCCTCGGGAAGGTGTTTACACCGGAGGAGGCACGCAACGAGCTGGACAGTGCCATCACTCAGACGGTGGATGCCTATACGTCCCTTTCCAAGAGCAAGACCGGCGCGCTGATGGTGTTTGAGCGGAAAAACATGCTGGATGATGCCATCAAGACCGGAACCGCGCTGGACTGTACGGTGAATGCCGAACTGCTGAAAAATATCTTCTGGAACAAGGCCCCGCTCCACGACGGCGCGGTGATTGTCCGCGCTGGACGGATTGTGGGCGCGGGCTGTATGCTTCCCATGTCGGGCAATGTAAATCTGTCGCGGGAGTTGGGCATGCGCCACCGGGCAGGCATCGGAGCAAGTGAGCACACGGACGCCGTGGTGGCTATTGTCTCGGAGGAGACCGGCTCCATCTCCGTGGCGGTGGGCGGCATGCTCAAGCGCCACCTGGCGCCGGAGACTCTGGAGCGCCTGCTCCGCAATGAGCTGCTTCCGGAACGGGAGAATGACGAGGCCGCGTCCAAATTCAAGCTGGGCAATCTGCTCCGCTTTGGAAAGGGGAAAAAGCAGGATGGGAACGAAAATTCTTAACAGCCGGTGGTTCTATGTGGTGCTCTCCATCCTGCTGGCGTTTCTCCTCTGGGTCTACGTCGGCAACGACCCCAACTCGGTGGACACCGGAACCCTGCGGAATGTCCGGGTGGTATTCAGTGGATTGGAAAAGCTTGAAGAGCGGGGACTGATGATCTCTGAGGGAGCAGAGCAGACGGTCAATTTGCAGCTGTCTGCCCGCGGCGAGGTGTGGAGCCGCCTGAACCAGGGAGATACCACTGTGGTGGTGGATGTCTCCGGTATTACCGAGCCAGGGGAGCAGAGTGTGGCTATTACCTCACGCAACATCAATTTTCCCCGCTCCATCACCATAATCGACTCCATTGATGTACGCTACACCAGCCCAAGTACCATCGACTTCACCGTTTCCCGCTGGAGCAGCAAGGAGATCCCGGTTCAAGGAACCTTTAACGGCAGCGTGGCCGAAGGCTTCCAACGCCGTGACTTCTCCTTCGCGCCGGATACCATTACCGTCAGCGGCCAGGAGGAGCTGGTCAGTCAGGTGGATCACGCCCAAATCACCATCTCTCAGGAGGACATGAATTCCACCTACAGCGCCGACTGTAGCTATACCCTCATCGGCACCAACGGCCAGCCCATCGCCGCCGGCCTGGTGGAGACGGAACCGGAGACCGTGCTGGTTACCCTCCCGGTGGAGAAGATGAAGGAGGTGGAGCTGACCGTGGATCTCATTCCCGGCGGCGGCGCCACCGCAGATAATGTAACCGTAGACATTGAGCCCAGAACCCTGATGGTAGCGGGCAGCGCAGAGATCCTGGATCAGTTGGACCGCATCAGCCTGGGGGAGATTGACCTGTCCAAGGTATTTGGCACCCTGACACAGTCTATGACGATCAATTTGGACCCATCCCTGACCAATGTCAGCGGCACTACAGAGGCCAAGGTAACCGTCACCGTGGAGGGCTTGGTCACTAGGACACTGGAGGCTGGAAATATTGAGATTATCAATAAGCCGAGCGGCTATGAGATCACACGCAACACCCAGTCCTGCACGGTTTTGATCCGCGGCACCCAGGAAGCCGTAGATGCGGTCACGGCCTCCCAAGTCCGGATTGTGGCCGATCTGTCCAACCTGGATCTGTCCACCGGAAGCCGGACAGTGCCGGTCAAGGTCTATCTGGATGGCAGCAGCGAGGTGGGCGTGGTCGGTGAGTACAACATTTCCATTTCGGTCTCAAGATCGTAGAAATCAGGTGAAAGTATGGTTCAAACAGCAAAGGTAACCCGCGTCCTGGCTGACGGCAGGGCGGAGGTGGCCGTCAAGCGTCAGTCTGCCTGCGGCCACGACTGCTCCAAATGCGGCGGAGGCTGCAGCGAACTGATGGTCAGCTCCACCGTAGCAGTGATTGCCGCCAATCCGGTCCGGGCCATGCCCGGTGACATGGTGACGGTGGAGTCCTCCACCAGCCGGGTCTTGGGCGCAGCCGTGATCGTCTATCTGGTACCCTTCCTGCTCTTTTTCGCCGGCTATTTCCTCTGTGCGGCTTTCCGGCTCTCTTCGGGAGTCAGCGCGGCCGTCGGGGTGGCCGGGTTCGCACTAGGGCTCCTGCTGGCCGTTCTGTGGGACCGCCGGGTGCGCAGGCAGCAGGCCATTTCCTTCTGCATTACCGCCATTGCGCCGGAGGGCTGATGTTCGGCTATGTGCGCCCCAACCGGGACGGGTTGAAAGTGCGGGAGCTGCGGGACTACGAGGCCCTCTACTGCGGACTCTGCCACGCATTGGGGAGGCGGCACGGCTTTTTCGCCCGGTTCTTTCTGAACTACGACTTTACCTTTCTCGCCATGCTCTTGGACGGCTCGAAGCCTACGGCGGAGCGGAAGCGCTGTCCGGCCCGCCTCTGGTGTCGGAAAAAGGGCTGCATCTGCGCCGGAAGCGTGGATGCGGCGGCGGACGCCGGAACCATCCTCAGCTATTGGAAGCTGCGGGACACGGTGGCGGACGGTCCCTTCTGGAAGGGAACTGCCGCCCGGGTTCTGTCCTTTCTGCTCCGACCCGGCTACCGCCGGGCGGCCCAGGCCCGGCCGGAGTTTGACCGGGCGGTGCGAAGCTGTCTGGAGGAGCTCCAGGCCCTGGAGCAGGAGGGCTCTCCCTCGCTGGACCGGACGGCGGACACCTTTGCCCGCATCCTGGCGGCGGCCGCCCTTCCGGCGCAGTCCTCCGCCCGGACCCGCGCCCTGGAGCAGCTCCTCTACCATGTGGGGCGGTGGATTTACCTGGTGGACGCCTGGGACGATCTGGAGGAGGACGGACGCACCGGGTCCTACAACCCCATTGCCGCCCGTTTCCCGGAGCAGGTGGAGGCCAACCGGGATTATCTGCGCACCACCCTTCTCCACTCTCTGAACCTGGCCCGCTCCGCCTGTGCGCTCCTGGAGCTGGGCCACTGGCAGGGCGCCGTGGAGAATATCCTCTATCTGGGGCTGCCTATGGTGGAGGAGATGGTCTTTACCGGCCGTTGGAAGGCCGTCAATCATCAAAACAGGAGAAGGATTTCATGACAGATCCGTACATTGTGCTGGGGGTCAAGCCCGACGCCAGCGACGAGGAGATCAAACGCGCCTACCGGGAGCTGGCCCGGAAATACCACCCGGACAACTATCAAAACAACCCCCTGGCCGATCTGGCCGAGGAGAAGATGAAGGAGATCAACGAGGCCTACGATACCATTACCAAGATGCGCAGCGGGGGAGGGGCCTCCGGCGGCTACCAGAGCCAGGGGGCCTACCGCGGCTCCTACCAAGGCGGCTATCAGCAGCAGTACTCCAGCGCCTCCTCAGGGAGCCTCTACAACCAGGTACGGCAGGCCATCAACATGGGCGACATCGGCCGGGCCGAGCAGCTCCTCCGCGGCGCTGCCAGCCAGGATGCCGAGTGGCACTTCCTCACCGGGTCCATCGCCTACCGCAAGGGCTGGCTGGACGAGGCCACCCAGCATTTCCAGATGGCCTGCAACATGGACCCGGCCAACGGGGAGTACCGGCAGGCGCTGATGATGATGCGCCAGGGTGGACAGGCCTACCGCCCCTACGGCTACGGCGGTGGGATCGACGCCTGCGACTGCTGTACGGCCTGCCTTTGCATGAACATGTGCTGTGGGAACTGAGCCATGCGAAACCATACTGAAACGGGCGCAAGCCGGGTGGCCTTGGTGGGCGTGCTGGCCGCGCTGTCGCTGATCGCCCTCTATCTCTCCGCCGTCTCGCCCACGGCGCGGATGGGTATTGTAGCCATTGCCGGCCTCTTTCCTGCGGGGGCGGTGGTGTCGGCCGGGCTAAAGGCGGGGTTCTTCTGCTACGGCGCAGCAGGCCTGCTGGGCCTGCTGCTGGTGCCCGACAAGGCCAACGCCCTGCTCTACCTGCTCTTTTTCGGCCTTTGGCCCATGCTCAAGAGCCTGCTGGAGCGCATTCCCGCCCGGCCGCTGGAGTGGCTGTGCAAGCTGGCGGTATTCAACGCCGTTCTGAGCCTGTTCTGGTTCGGTCTGCACAGCCTGTTTCTGCCCTTCCTGCCGGAGACGCTGCAAGCGCCTTGGATGGTCTATGCGGCGGGGAACGCAGCCTTTGTGATTTACGACGTGGGCTTCTCCAAGCTTATCTCCTTTTATGTGGCCCGGGTGGACAGGGTATTGCGAAAGACTTCCTAGTCTGGTATAATTTTTGAATAGCCTCAGAACAAAAGACGAATGGAACAGGGGGAACCCGCGTTGGTGAAAAGTATGACGGGCTACGGCAGGGGAGAGGCAGTGGTCCATGGCCGCTCCATCACCGTGGAGCTGCGCTCCGTCAATAACCGCTATCTGGACTGCACCATCAAGCTGCCCCGCATCTATGTGTTTGCGGAGGACGCCATCAAATCCAAGGTACAGGCCCATATCTCCCGGGGCAAGGTGGATGTGTTCGTCACCATCGGCCCGTCGGAGAACGGGGATGTATCCATCTCGGTCAACAAGCCTGTTGCGGATGGCTACTATGCCGCGCTGTGCGCGTTGCGGGACAGCTACGGCTTAAAGGACGACATTTCGGTTTCCCTGCTCTCCCGGTTCCAGGATGTCTTCCTGGTGGAGAAGACCCAGGAGGATCTGGAGGCCGTGAGCGCGGACATCTGCTCCGTGCTGGAGCTGGCCCTTCAGGACTTTGACGCCATGCGGGCGCGGGAGGGCGAAAAGCTCTTCCAGGATGTGACCGGCCGGGCACGCACCATCGAGGCCCTCACTACCAGGGTGGAGGAGCGCGCCCCCGGCATTGTGGCCGACTACCGGGCCCGCCTGAGCGCCAAAATGGCGGAGGTGCTTCAGAACACCCAGCTTGATGAGAGCCGCATCCTCACCGAGGCCGCCGTCTATGCCGACAAGGTGGCTGTGGACGAGGAGACCGTCCGCCTGCGCAGTCACCTGTCCCAACTGGACCACATGCTGGCCCAGGAGGGACCCGTAGGCCGCAAGCTGGACTTTCTGATCCAGGAGTTCAACCGGGAGGCTAACACCATCGGCTCCAAATGCAATGATATTGAGACCGCCGGATACGTGGTGGATATCAAGGCCGAGATCGAGAAGATCCGGGAACAGATCCAGAACATCGAGTAAGGCGGTGGGGCAGGATGAAGCTTATCAATATCGGATTTGGAAACATGGTTTCCGCAGGACGGCTCATCGCCATTGTCAGCCCGGAGTCGGCCCCCATCAAGCGCATGGTTCAGGAGGCCCGGGACCGGGGTGTGCTCATTGATGCCACCTATGGGCGGCGCACCCGGGCGGTGCTCATCATGGACAGCGACCACATCGTTCTCTCGGCCCTACAGCCAGAGACAGTGGCCGGGCGGCTGGGCGGCCGGGAGAACGAGCCCGCCCCAGAGGAGGATGAGGACGCATGAACCTGAAAAAGAAAACCAGGGGGCAGCTTATTGTGCTCTCCGGCCCGTCTGGTGTGGGCAAGAGCACGGTGATCTCCGAGCTCCTGAGCGAACGGGAAAACATCTACTTCTCCGTTTCCTTCACCACCCGCCAGCCGCGGGTGGGAGAGGAGGACGGCGTCAACTATAATTTTGTCAGCCGGGAGCAGTTTGAGTCCATGATTTCCGGCGGTGAGCTGTTGGAATACGCCGAATATGTCCATAATTACTACGGCACCTCCCTTCGCCTGATCGAGGAGAAGCTGTCCGCCGGCACCGACGTCCTGCTGGATATTGAGGTGCAGGGCGCGGCCAAGGTGCGGGCCAAGTGCCCAGACGCGGTTTTTATCTTTATCATCCCCCCCTCCTTTGAGGAGCTCTCCCGCCGCCTGCACCGCCGGGCCACCGACGCGGAGGAGGTCATCCAGGGCCGCCTCCAGAAGGCCCGGGAGGAGTGCAAGCAGATCCCCAATTATGACTATCTGGTGGTCAACGACAAGGTATCCGAGGCCGCGGGCGAGATCATCGCCATCCTGACGGCGGAGAGCTGCCGTACCAAGCACCGAATCAATCTTGTGGAAGGAGTCTGATCCAATATGATGCTCGAACCCCCGATGAACCAACTGCTCAAGCAGGTACCCAGCCGCTATATGCTGGTGAACGTAGTGGCCCAGCGGGCCCGCCAGGTGGCCAGCGAGGCGGAGGATGCCGGGATTCCGCTGGACGACAAGCCCGTGACCATCGCTATCCGTGAGGTGGCCGAGGGCAAGGTTGAGCTGAACGACGAGGAGTGAGCATAAGGCAAGCGACGGGGAAGCGCCCGGCGCTTGCCTTTTCTGGAGGAAAGGGGGCGGAGAGATGGAGGGGAATACCGTGGCCAAGATCGCGTTGCAGGCCGCTACCTACGCCATCGACAAGCCCTACGACTACCAGGTACCGCTGGAGCTGCTGGACACCCTGCGCCCCGGTATGCGGGTGATCGTCCCCTTCGGGGCGGGCAACCGCCGGACGGAGGGCATCGTCCTGGCGCTGGAGGGCGGGTACCCGGACGACCCAAGGCGCAAGAGCATTCTCACCGTTCTGGACGAAGAGCCGGTGCTGGACGGCGAGGCCCTCCGGCTGGCCTTGTGGATGCGGGAGCGCTGGTTCTGCACCGTGTACGACGCGGCCCGGGCCATGCTCCCGGCGGGGCTGTACTTCTCCCTTCAGGATCGCTGGAAGCTGGCCCCCGGCGTGGACCGGGAGGCGGCCTATGCGGCGGCGGGCCGGTCAGAGCACGCCCGGCGCATCGTGGAGTTGCTCTTCGCCTCGGGGCGGGAGGCGGATGTGACCCAAATCAAGGAGGCGTTCGGGACAAAAGATCCCAATCCCGCCCTCAAGCTGCTGCGGGACAAGGGCATTCTCACCTTGGAAACCAGCGCCTCCCGGGGGGTGGGGGACAAGAAAGAGCTGGTGGCCTCGCTGGCCATCCCGCCCGAGGAGGCCATGGCCCTGGTCACGCCAAGGCGCCGCTCCGCGCCCCTGCGGTACGCCGTGACCGAGCTGCTGTGCGCCCTCGGCAGCGCCTCGGCTAAGGAGCTGTGCTACTTCACCGGGGCCGCCAACGCCACCCTGCGCTCTTTGGAAAAGAGCGGTATCCTGCGCCTGGAACACCGTGAGGTGTTCCGTCGGGTGACGGTGGAGGCGGGGGAGCGGGCTGCTCCACCGGTGCTCAACGCCGAGCAGCAGGCGGCCTTTGAGGGACTGGACGCCCTGGCGGCGGCCGGAAGACCCGCTGCCGCCCTGCTGTACGGGGTGACGGGCAGCGGCAAGACCCAGGTGTATCTCCGGTTGATCTATGAGGCCCTGGCCCGGGGCCGTACCGCCATGGTGCTGGTGCCCGAGATCGCCCTGACCCCCCAGCTCCTGCGCATCTTCGCCTCCCACTTCGGGGACGACATCGCCGTGCTCCACTCGTCCCTGCGGGCGGGGGAGCGGTACGACGAGTGGAAGCGGGTGAGGAGCGGGCAGGCCCGGGTGGTCATCGGTACCCGCTCCGCCGTGTTCGCCCCCCTGCGGAATCTGGGGCTGCTGATTCTGGACGAGGAGCAGGAGTCCACCTATAAATCGGAGAACGTCCCGAAATACCATGCCCGCGACGTGGCAAAATACCGCTGTGCTCAGAATGACGCCCTGCTGGTGCTGGGCTCGGCCACCCCCTCGGTGGAGAGCATGTACCACGCCAGGCGGGGGGATTACCGCCTGTTCACCCTGCGCCGCCGGTACAACGAGCAGGCCATGCCGGAGGTGCTCATCGCCGACATGAAACAGGAGCTCCGCGCCGGCAACGGCACCTCCCTCAGCGGGCCCCTCAGGGCCGGGCTGGCCGCCGCCATGGAGGCGGGGGAGCAGAGTATTCTCTTCCTCAACCGCCGGGGGGCCAGCCGCATGGTCACCTGCGGCGAGTGCGGCGAGGTGCCCACCTGCCCCCGCTGCTCCGTCCACCTGACCTACCACTCGGCCAACGGTCGGCTCATGTGCCACTACTGCGGCCACTCCGAGCCGCTGCCCGACGCCTGCCCCTCCTGCGGCGGGGCGTTGAACTTCCTCGGCTACGGCACCCAGAAGGTGGAGGAGGAGCTCCACGCCGCCTTTCCGGGGCGGGAGATCCTGCGGATGGACACCGACACCGTCTCCGCCACCCAGAGCCACGAGAAGCTGCTCTCCCGGTTTGAGAAGGAGCGGATTCCCGTGCTGGTGGGTACCCAGATGGTGGCCAAGGGGCTGGATTTTGAGAATGTCACCCTGGTGGGGGTGATCTCCGCCGACCTCTCCCTGTATGTGGACGACTACCGGGCGGGGGAGCGCACCTTTTCCCTGCTCACCCAGGTGGTGGGCCGGGCCGGACGGGGGGCCAAACAGGGGAGGGCGGTCATCCAGACCTTCACCCCGGAGAACGACGTGATCCGCTGCGCCGCCCGTCAGGACTACGACAGCTTCTATGAGCAGGAGATCGAGCTGCGCCGGATGCGCCTGTGCCCGCCCTTTCGGGAGCTGTTTGTTCTGACGGCCTCGGGGCCGCTGGAGAGCGCGGTGCTGCGCACCTGTATGCGCCTGCGGCGCTCCCTGGAGGGGTGGCTGGCCCAGCCGCCGTTTCGGGACTGGGAGGTGACCCTCCTTGGCCCCGCCCCGGCCAGCGTGGCCAAGATCAACGACCGCTACCGCTACCGCCTGACTCTGGCGGCACAAAATACAAAGGAAATTCGCGCCATGGTGGCCCATCTGGTCCGCTGTGCGCAAACCGACAAGGAAAACAAGGGGGTGTCCGTCTCGGCGGACGTGAACCCACTGGATTAAGGAGGAAACACCATGGCCCTGCGCAAGATTTTGACGGATGGAGACCCTGCCCTGCACAAGATGTGCCGCCCGGTCACCAGCTTTGACGCCCGCCTGCACACGCTGCTGGACGATCTGAAGGAGACCCTGGCGGATGCCAACGGGGCTGGCCTGGCCGCCCCCCAGGTGGGGATTCTCCGCCGGGTGGTCATTGTGGTGGACGCCGAGGACAACATGCTGGAGCTGGTCAACCCCGAGATTCTCACCCAGGAGGGGGAGCAGGAGGGCTTTGAGGGCTGCCTGTCGGTGCCCGGCCGCTGGGGCGTGGTCAAGCGCCCCTACAAGGTACGGGTGCGCGCCCAGGACCGCAACGGCAATTTCTTTGAGGCCGAGGGGGAGGAGATCGTGGCCCGCTGCTTCTGCCACGAGATTGAGCATCTGGACGGCCACCTGTTCACCGAGCATGCCGACCGGCTCTACACCACTGAGGAGCTGGACCGCATGATGGAGGAGCAGGGAGAATGAGAATTCTGTTTATGGGCACCCCCGATTTTGCTGTACCCTCCCTGGAAGCGCTCATTGCCGCCGGGCACACGGTCTGCGGGGTATTCACCCAGCCCGACAAGCCCAGGAACCGTGGCATGAAGCTCCAGGCACCGCCGGTCAAGGTGTGCGCTTTGGCCCACAGCATCCCAGTCTATCAGCCCGTCAAGCTGCGGGACGGCGCGGCTCTGGCGCTGATTCAGGAGCTGGCTCCCGAGCTGATCGTGGTGGCCGCCTACGGCCGCATTCTGCCGGACGAGATCCTGGCCGCACCCCCAAAGGGGTGCATCAACGTCCACTCGTCCCTGCTGCCCAACTACCGGGGGGCGGCCCCCATCCACTGGGCGGTGCTCAACGGGGATCGCGAGACCGGCGTGACCATCATGCACATGGCCCACGATCTGGACGCCGGCGACATCATCGCCCAGGCCGCCACCCCCATCGATCCCGACGAGACTGTGGTGGCTCTTCATGACCGCCTAGCGGTGCTGGGAGCGGAGCTGCTGGTGAACGTGGTGGCGGACATCGCCGCCGGAACGGCCACACGCACCCCCCAGGAGCACGGCAAGGCCACCCTGGCTCCCATGCTGAGCCGGGAGCTGTCCCCTATGGACTGGAGCCGGCCCGCCCGGGCGCTCCACAATCAGGTGCGGGGGCTGATCCCCTGGCCGACTGCTGTCACTGAGCTGGGCGGCAATCGCTGTAAAGTATTTTCCACTTCTGTACTGGACGCCACGACTTCCGCCGCCCCCGGCACCATTCTGGCCGCCGGGAAGGAGGGAATTCAGGTGGCCTGCGGCGGCGGCACGGTACTGCGCATTGACGAGCTTCAGGCCGACGGCGGCAAGCGCATGAAGGCCGCCGACTATCTGCGGGGGCACCCCATCCCCGTGGGATGATCCATCTGCTCTGGACGCTGGCGGTCTCTGGAGTAGTGCTGGCCCTGGGGCTGTCTCTGCTGCTCCGGTGGCTGGGGGCCGCCGGACTTCCGGCGCCCTGTGCCGTACCGGCATCTGCCCCCAGAGGCTGTGAGGTAAGCCGCCGGGAGCTTCTGCATGTGTTCTCCGCCGCCCTGCTCTTCCGCCTGACCGTCTTTCTGGCGGTGGCCGCGCTGGCCTGCCTGGTGCTCTACCCGGATACCGGTCTGTCCTGGGCCACGGATATCTGGAAGAAATGGGATGCATGGCACTACGTTGGCCTGGCCGAACTGGGCTACACCGGCTATTGGGAGGACGGCAGACCCCTGTTTCTGGTCTTTTTCCCCCTCTATCCCTGGCTGGTGCGGCTGGTTTGCCCCTTGACGGGGCATAATACCATGGCGGCGGGCTTGATGGTGTCCTTTTTGTGCTATTCTGCGGGGTGCGTCTACCTGTACCGGCTGGCGGCCTGGGAGTTGGGGAAAGGTGCCGCCCGGCGGACGGTTCTCTTCTTGTCTCTCTTTCCATATGCCTTTTTCTTCGGCGGGGTGATGACCGAGGGGCTGTTCCTGCTGACTACGGCCGCCGCTCTCTGGCACATCCGCCGCCACCGTTGGTGGCGGGCGGGTATGTGGGGTGTTTTGGCCGCTATGACCCGCATGCATGGTCTGTTACTCATTGGGGCGGCGGGAGCGGAATTGGTAGAGAGTCTGGGGAAATTTGACGGGAGGGCCATCCTCCGCCGCCTGCCGGCGGTACTACTGCCCGCTGTGGGCAGCCTGGCCTATCTCGGCCTCAACGCCGCCGTGGCGGGAGACCCCTTAGCTTTTACGGTAATGCAGGAACACTGGAGCCAGGGCTTCTGCTGGATCTCAGACACCCTGTGGTATGTGCTGCAAAACGCCCTGTCCTACTATGACGAGGCGATACGGATTCAGATCTGGATTCCCACCCTGCTGCTCTTTGCCGCCTTTTTCCCACTGCTCTGGTACGCCCACAAGCGGTTTCGGAGCATGTATACGATCTACGCCTTTGCCTATCTGGTGCTCAACTACTCCCTGTCCTGGCTGCTCAGCGCCGGGCGCTACCTGTCCTGCGCCCTGCCGTTCTTCCTGTTCGCCGCTGCGCTGACGGAAAAACGGCCCCGGCTCACCGCCCTGCTGGCGGGCGGGATGGGGGTCGGGTTCCTGGCGAACCTGTGGTGCTACCTGTTGGGCGGGCAGATTATGTGAACGGAGGTTTCCATGCCGTTTTTCTACTATTATGATCCCTATTACTGGATGATCCTGGTACCGGCCATGCTGATCGCCCTGCTGGCCCAGCTCAATGTGTCCTCCACCTTCAACCGTTACTCCCGTATGGCCAGCCGCCGGGGCTTTACCGGCGCCCAGGCGGCGGAAGCAGTATTGCGGGCCCACGGCATTCAAAATGTGCGCATTGAGCGGGTCTCCGGCCGGCTGACCGACCACTACGATCCCCGGAGCAATGTGATCCGCCTGTCCGACGCGGTGTACGGCTCCAACAGCATCGCGTCGGTGGGAGTGGCCGCCCACGAGGCGGGCCATGCGGTGCAGTACGCGGTGGGGTACGGCCCCATCAAGCTGCGCTCCGCCCTGGTGCCCATCTGCAATATCGGCTCCCAGCTCTCCCTGATCCTGATCGTCATCGGCCTGCTGCTCTACTCCCAGCCCCTGTTCGGCGTGGGCGTGCTGCTGTTTGCCACGGCGGTGGTGTTCCAGCTTGTAACGCTGCCGGTGGAGTTCAACGCCTCCCGCCGGGCCATTGCCAGCCTGGAGGGTACCCATCTGCTGGAGGACGATGAGCTGCGGGGTGCCCGCAAGGTGCTGGGGGCCGCTGCCATGACTTATGTGGCAGCCCTGCTGGTCTCCCTGGCTCAACTGCTGCGGTTCCTGCTGGCCTTTGCAGGACGACGGAGGGATTAGATGAAGCAGGCCCGAGAAGTTGCACTGGACGCCCTTACCGCCTGCGAGAGGCAGGGCGCGTGGTCAGACGGATATTTGAAAAAGGCCATCGGCGGAGCGAAGCTGGACGGCCGGGATGCCGCTCTGGCGACCCGGCTGTGCTTCGGTGTACTCCAAAACCGGATGCTGATGGATTTTTACCTTTCAAAGCTGTGTGCCACCCCGCTGCACAAGCTGGAGGCGTCTATCCGCAACCTGCTGCGCCTGGGGGCCTATCAGCTTTTGTATCTGAACCGGGTGCCGGATCACGCCGCCGTCAGCGAGGCGGTGTCCTTGGCCCGAAAGAAGGCCAAAAATCCTAGGGCCGCAGGGCTGGTCAACGGGGTGCTCCGCAGCCTGATCCGCCAGCGGGAGGCGCTGGAGCCGCCCGCCGACCTCTCCACCCGGTACAGCCATCCTCAGTGGCTGGTGGATTCCTTCGTTGCCCGGCTGGGCAGGGAGGAGGCGGAGGCCCTGCTGGCCGCCGACAACGGCGAGCCGCCCACCTGTGCCCAGGTAAACACCCTCAAAATCTCCGCAGAGGAGCTGGCTACCATGCTGACGGCCGAGGGGGTGGCAGTGGAACCCCATCCCTGGCTGCCGGACTGCCTGTTCCTGAACGGCACCGGAAGTCTGGAACACCTGGAGGCGTTCCAGAAGGGGTACTTTTACATCCAGGATGCCGCCGCCCATCTGGCGGTGCTGGCCGCCGCGCCGCAGCCGGGGTGGAGGGTGCTGGATGCCTGCGCAGCCCCTGGAGGCAAATCCTTCGCCGCCGCTATCGCCATGGAGAACCGGGGGAGCGTCACCTCCTGTGATATTCACCCCCACAAGCTGCGCCTGATCGAGGCGGGCTATCAGCGGCTGGGTCTGGATATCATCCATGCAAACCTGTTGGACGGCAAGGAGCGAAAAGCCGAATTACTTAACAGCTTTGATCTGGTAATCGCCGATGTACCCTGCTCCGGCTTGGGTATCATCCGCAAGAAGCCGGACATTCGCTACAAGGATCCTAAGCCTCTGGAGAACCTGCCCCGTGTGCAGGCCGCCATTCTGGACAATGTGGCGGATTATGTGCGCCCGGGCGGCGTGCTTCTCTACGCCACCTGCACCCTGCTGGAGCGGGAGAATGAGGGGGGCGTGAGAGCGTTTTTGGACAAGCAGAGAGACTTTACACTAGAGGGATTCCAAGTTTCTGGCCCCTTCTTGGATACAGACACCGGCATGCTCACCTGCTGGCCCCACCGCCACGGCACCGACGGCTTTTTCTTTGCCAAGCTCAGGAGGATTTAAGATGGATTATGAGGTGTATCCCCGTGTTGGGCTGGGGCCCTTCCGCTTGGGCATGACACAGGAGGAGGCGGAGAAACTCCGGAACCGGCTGGGCCTGCCTAAGCCCCCTGACTCCTTTTACCTGGAGTATGAAGAAGGCTGCTTGTCCCGGATCGGACTGAATACGTCGGAGAATATCCGGATTTTGTACCGTGGTCAGGATCTGATCCACACCCATGTGGAGGATGTGATTGCCGTCCTGTCAAAGGAGTCCGGCTTTGTGTGCGACTGTGTAGATCATGACCTGGCGGATACTTACAACTTTCCGGTGCTGGGACTGGAGCTGTGGCGGGAGGAACCTTATCACCCTAAACTGCTGAAAGAACCCGGCTTTCAGCGTATGATTACCCGGGATCCCTTTACAGATTATCAGCGCGGTTGGTATTTCCTTCAGGTTTGGGTGCAGTCGGATCAGTTCCGGGCTGATTTCCCTCTGAGGGAGTGCCCTGCCCCGGATTACGATTCCTGGTTTTTGCGGCAGGAGGAGCCAGCGCCCATCCCACCGGAGCGTCTGGCAGCGGTGGCAAAAAAATACGGACTGGAGCCGCCGGGGAGGCCCGGCGGGGGAGAGAACGCATGACCGACATCAAATCCATGAATCTGACCGAGATGGCCGCCTATTTCAAGGAGCTGGGGGAGCCGGCGTTTCGAGCCAAGCAGGTGTTCCAGTGGCTTCACCGGGGCGTATTCTCTTTTGACGAGATGACCAACCTCTCCAAGCCTCTGCGGGAGAAGCTGGCCGCCTCCTGTATCCTCTACGCGCCCCAGGTGGAGCGCAAGCAGGTCTCCGCCCTGGACGGCACCATCAAGTACCTGTGGCGGCTGGGAGACGGAAACTGTATTGAAACGGTTTTGATGCGCTATCATCATGGGAATACTGTGTGCATCTCCTCTCAGGTGGGATGCCGCATGGGCTGTGCTTTCTGCGCCTCCACACTAGGGGGCAAGGTGCGGGACTTAACACCCGCTGAGATGCTGGATCAGGTGCTTTTCACCCAGATGGACTCCGGAGCCCCGGTCAGCAACATCGTGCTCATGGGCATTGGGGAGCCGCTGGACAACTTCGACACGGTGCTCCGCTTTCTGGAGCTGGTCAACAGCCCCGATGGACTGAACATCGGTATGCGGCACATCTCGCTGTCCACCTGCGGCCTGACTGAAAAAATTGACAAATTGGCCGACCATCAGTTACAATTAACGTTGTCTGTGTCCCTGCACGCCCCCGACGACGAAACCCGGAGCCGCATCATGCCGGTCAACCGGAGCGTGGGGGTGGAGAAGCTGTTCGCCGCCTGCCGCCGGTATTTTGAAAAGACCGGCCGGCGGATCTCCTATGAATACGCCATGATTGACGGAGTTAACGACGCCGACTGGCAGGCAGATCTGCTGGCTCGGCACCTGAAGGGGACGCCGGGGCATGTGAACCTGATTCCCCTCAACAATGTGGAGGAGAGCCCCCTCAAGCCCAGCAGGCGGGTGGCGGCCTTCCAGAAGCGGCTGGAGAGCCACGGCATCACCGCCACAGTACGCCGCAAGCTGGGGGGCGATATTGACGCCTCCTGCGGTCAGCTCCGCCGCAAGACAATGCAGCAGGAACACACTTAACATAAGTCGGCTCACGCCTGGCCGCGCAGGGCGTGAACAGAGGCAGACTCGCGCGGGAAAGAGGCAAGTTCAGTATGATACACGCATGGGGTATTACCGACAAAGGCGCGGTAAGAACACAAAATCAGGACGGTTTCTACTTAGACGTTCCTTCAGAGCACCTGGCGGTCGGCGTCGTGTGCGACGGGATGGGCGGGGCCAAGGCGGGCAATATCGCCAGTCTCATCGCCGTGGAAACCTTCGTGGACGCCCTGCAGGGCATGCAGCCGGACGGCGATGGCGAGGCCGGGCCAGCCGCCGTTCTTTCGCGGGCGGCGGAGACCGCCAATACGGCAGTCTATCACCGGGCCGTCACCGACCCGGACTGCCGCGGCATGGGCACCACTATGGTGGCGGCCTTGGTGGTGGAGCAGACCGCTTATCTGCTCAACATCGGAGACAGCCGGGCCTATCACATCAATGAAGACGGGATCACCCGCCTGACCCGGGACCACTCGGTGGTGGAGGACATGGTGGCGCGGGGGGACATCACCCCCGAGGAGGCCCGTACTCATCCCCGGAAGAACCTGATCACCCGGGCACTGGGCTCTGAGGAGCGCATCCGGGCAGATCTGTACGAGAAGGAGCTCCAGCCGGGGGACTTCCTGCTGCTCTGCTCCGACGGGCTGAGCAACATCGTCACGGACCAGGAGCTGCTCTACGAGGCCATCCACGGCGGGGAGCCGTCGGACTGCTGCCAGCGCCTGCTCCACATCACTCTGTCCAGAGGCGCGCCGGACAACGTTACGGCGGTCCTCTTTCAGATCGTTTAAAAGGGGGTAATGAACTATGGATCAGTACATAGGGAAATTACTCGACAACCGATATGAGATCATTGAGCGCATCGGGACGGGCGGTATGGCCGTGGTCTACAAGGGACGGGATCACCGCCTCAACCGGCTGGTGGCGGTGAAGATTCTCAAAGAGGAGCTGGCTCAGGACGCCGAGTTCCGCCGCCGGTTCCACGATGAGTCCCAGGCCGTCGCCATGCTCTCCCATCCCAACATCATGGCGGTCTACGATGTGTCCCACTCCACGGAGCTGGATTACATCGTTATGGAGCTCATCGACGGCATCACCCTCAAGCAGTATATGCAGAAGAAGGGAGGCAAGCTGGCCTGGCGGGAGGCGCTGCACTTCATCACTCAGATCATGAAGGCCCTCTCCCACGCCCACAGCCGGGGGATCATCCACCGGGATATCAAGCCCCACAACATGATGGTGTTGCGGGACGGCAGCCTGAAGGTGGCCGATTTCGGCATCGCCCGGCTCACCTCCGCCGCCCAGGCCACCCTGACCCAGGAGGCCCTGGGCTCAGTACACTATATCTCGCCGGAGCAGGCCCGCGGCAGCCATATCGACGCCCGCAGCGATATCTACTCCGCCGGTGTGGTACTCTATGAGATGATCACCGGCCGCCTGCCCTATGAGGGGGAGTCCCCGGTGGCGGTGGCCATCCAGCACATCAACTCCATTCCGCTCTCCCCACGGGAGATCGACCCAGAGATCCCAGAGGCTCTGGAGGCCATCACCATGAAAGCTATGGCCTCGGATGTCAACCAGCGCTATGTATCGGCAGACGCCATGCTGGTGGATCTGGAGGAGTTCCGCAAGAATCCCAGCATCAATTTCGACTATACGCCCGCCGATCTGCTCATCGCCGACGGCGACGAGCCTACTCAGATTCTGGGCGCCAACACACCCCATACCGTGCGCTCCCAGCCGGCCCATGCCAGCCGGGCCGCGTCGGAGGAGCCCTATGCCCGTCCCACACCGAAGCCCCGCAAAAGCCGTGCGGTTCCCCTTGAGGACGAGGTGGACTACGACGACTATCCGGACCGGCGGGATGGGGGCGGCAGTCGTCTGCCCATTATTCTGGCTATTGCAGCAGTGGCCGTGTTTGTAGTCGGCATCGGCGTATTTCTCTGGGTCTCCTTCTTCAGCAGCCCGGGGCAGACTGTCTACAATGTCCCTAATCTGGTGGGTAAGACCATCGAGGAAGCGCGGGCGGACAGCGGCGTAACCGTGGCTCAATTTCAGGTCGTAGAGGGGCAGGAAGTGGACAGCACTTTACCCAAAGGACAGATTGTGAACCAGGATCCGCAATCGGGACGCAACGCTGCGGCGGGAACCACCATCACTGTCGATATCAGCAACGGCAGCGGCAGCACCGACGTGGAGGAGAACCGGATGCCCAACCTGGTGAATCAGGATAAGCGTCTGGCCATCAATACCCTGCGGGAACTCGGCTTCACCGAGGAGGCCGGTAATCTGGTTATCCGGGAGGAGACCTCGGAGGATGTAACCAAGGACTATGTGATTTCCACCGACCCGGTGGCGGAGACCGATCTGGCCGATGTGGAGAAGGTCACTCTTGTAGTCAGCAGCGGTGTCAAGACGGAAACCTCTGTTATTATCCCGTTCCTCGGCATGACAGAGCAGGAGGCCCGCGCTAAGGCCGAGGGAACGCTGGGACTGGTGGTCGTATTTGACGAGCCTCAGTACAGCAATGACTACGCCGAGGGTCTGGTCTGCTGGCAGTCCATCCAGACGGGTACTGAGGTCGATAAGGGTTCCACCATCCATCTGCGCCTGAGCAAAGGGGCAGATCCCTCCACCTCTCCCGACCCGGAGATCACCCCGACTCCCACGCCGGGGGCCTCTACCGACCCGGAGGTTTCCCCCACACCAGGCAGCGGAGGTGCGCTGAAGCCCATCAGCTATACGGTAAATCTGGCCAGCTCCGACAAGGAGACTGTCCGTGTCCGGGTCACAGTCAACGGGCAGGATCAGTTCAATGAGGACGTACAGACCGTACTAGGCGTCCGGGTGGTAACACTTTATGGAACCGGCTTCCAGCAAGTGGATGTCTATCTTGACGGGCAGCTCTCCGAGACCCGCATGATGAACTTCGGCTGATGGAAGGGATTATTTTAAAGGCCCTCAGCGGCTTCTATTACGTGGACGGCGGAGATGGGGTTCTGGTCGCCTGCCGCGGAAGGGGAAAGTTCCGCCATCAGAGGATCACCCCCCTGGTGGGGGACAGGGTCATCTTCACCCCTCTGGATAGCGGGGCGGGGATTCTCGATGAAATCCTGCCCCGCAGGAACGAATTTCAGCGGCCGGCGGTGGCCAACATTGATCAGCTCGTAGTCATTGCCTCCGGCGCCATTCCAGTTACCGACCCATTCCTGATTGACCGCGTGGTTTCCATTGCGGAGGGGCGGAACTGCCAGCCGGTCATCTGCATCAACAAGTGCGACCTGGATGCGGCGGAGGAGCTCTATCAGACCTACCGCGCTGCCGGGTTCCCCACCCTCCGGGTGAGCGCCGAGACAGGAGAGGGACTGGAGGAGCTCTCTGGGGCAATTGCTGGAAAGGTTTCTGCCTTTACAGGAAATTCCGGTGTGGGCAAATCCAGCATACTCAACGCCCTGGAGCCCGGCTTCCGCCTCCTGGTGGGGGAGGTCTCCGACAAGCTGGGCCGTGGCCGCCATACTACCCGCCATGTGGAGCTGTTTCGGCTCCGCTCCGGCGCCATTGTGGCAGATACCCCCGGCTTCTCCTCCTTCGACACGGAGGAGATAGAGCTCCGTCGCCCTGAGGAACTGCAATATACCTTTCGGGAGTTCGCCCCTTATCTGGAGCAATGCCGATTCACCGGCTGTTCTCATGTAAAGGAAAAGGGCTGTGCAGTTCTTGCTGCGGTAAAGGCTGGAGAGATCGCCCCCAGCCGTCACGCCAGCTATGTACGGCTGTATCAGCAGGCAAAGGAAGTGCCCGAATGGGAACGGAAATGAAGCGCGCGCTGCTTTTCGGCTCAGTCCCCTGCGGAGACGGGGCCTTTCTCCGCCCTTATCTGGACGGTGGCGGATGGACGGTCTTCTGTGCCGACGGCGGGGTACGCAACGCCCGTGCGGCCGGACTGCGGCCGGACTATCTGATCGGCGACTGGGACTCCGGCGGTGCGCCGGAGGGCGATGTCCCCTGCATCACGCTTCCGGTGGAAAAGGATATGACAGACCTCCAGGCAGCGGTGGATCAGGCACTCGAGCTGGATTACCGGGAGCTCCTGCTGTGCGGCTGTACTGGGGGACGGCTGGACCATACCGCCTCCAACTTGGTGCTTCTGGAGTGGATCGCCGACCACGGCGGCCGGGCGCTGTTGGTGGATGCCGATAATGAAGTGCGCCTGCTGGACAGCGGAGTGCTGCGGCTAACCAACCGTCCCTGCTATCACTACCTCTCTCTGGTTCCTCTGGATCGCCGCGTGACCGGCGTCACCCTGCGGGGACTCAAATATCCGCTGACCGACGCGGTACTCACTCGCGGCGACACCCTCTCAGTGAGTAATGAGCCGCTGGGCGACGAGGTGGAGATCTGCCTTTCCGCCGGCCGCGCCCTGCTGATCCGGAGCCAGCGCGTCTGATGAACTGGGAACCCTTGGCCGCCTCCTGCGTATACTGGTACAGAACCAGTTGCGAAAGGAGGCGGCCATTTTGACGCTACAAACCAGAAAGCGCCTGGGAACGGCAGCGCTGTGCGTGGGGGGTGCAGCCCTGCTGCTCCATCCGGCCTGTCTGATCGCCTTCGGTGCGGGTGCTTGGGCGGGCAGCCGGGGCAGAGACTGGCTCAAACGAATTTGGGACGACAGGGAGGCTGTGCTATGAAGATCGTCGTGGTTAAATCACCCAAAGCGCTGCGCGGAATACTCAAGACCATTTTCGGCATCCGGGGCGCATGAGCCACGGGCATAGTCTTCCCACCTTGTACATATAGTTCTGTAGCAGAATGCATGAAAAAGGGCTGCGGCCCGTACAAGGAGTGGAACGCTATGGAGCTGGAACTGGATCGGACTCAACGGAGCGGCTATGAGGCCGTACTGGATACAACCGTCTGCCGCGAGGAGACACTGGAGAGCATTGTACCGGATGCCTGTCCGGATATCCTTCGCATCTGCGATACCGAGGGCGTGGTATGCCTGCGGGACAAGGTGCTCCAGGATGGTCGGGTGGAGCTCTCCGGCTCGGTACGGGCGGCGCTGCTCTACCTCCCGGACGGTGAAGAGGGGATACGCCGGATGGAGGTGGAACTGCCCTTTTCCTGTACTCTGGAGCACCCGGCGCTGACTCCTCTGTGCCGCGTGGTGGCCCTGCCGCGGGTACAGGGGGCAGACGCCCGGCTGATCAACCCCCGCAAGGTGCTGGTCCGGGTGGATCTGGCTTTCTGTGTGCAGGTCTATGCCCCGGTGGAGGATGACATCTGCAGCGGAGTGCTGGCTCCGGAGGAAGCTGGTGTGCAGCAGATGTCTGAGCAGTGTGATGCCTGTACCACAGTCTGCGTGCAGGAGAAGCCCTTTACATTTTCTGATGAAATCAGCCTGTCCGGCAGCAAGCCGGAGGCGGAAGAGCTGCTGAAGTGCCGCGCTGCCCTGCGGTGCAGTGAGTCCAAGGTCATCGGAAACAAGCTTATTTTCAAGGGGGAGAGCCAGCTTCAGATGCTCTACCGCTCCTCCGCCGGCGGACTGTGCACAGCGGAATACGAGCTGCCCTTCTCCCAGATCATGGAGATCACCGGGGCGGGGGAGGAGTCTACCTGTGATGTGTACGTGGTTTTGACCGGCCTGGACTGCGCCCTGGACAGCGGCGGCGGCCGCACCATCAGCGTCTCCATGGGGCTGCTGGCCCAAGCGGTGGTGCGGGAGGAGCGCACGCTCCAGATGCTGACGGATGTGTACTCTACCGCCTTCCAGCTTACGGCGGAGAGCCGGACCTATACGATGGGCCGCCTGGTGGAGCACGGGGAGAAGGAGCTGACAGTGCGGGAGATCCTGGAAACCGGGATGCTGGCCCAGGAGGTGTCGGACGCCTATGTGACCATCGGCGCCATTACCCAGAGCCGGGACGGGAGACGGGTGACGCTGACCGCCGAGGCCAATGTGACGGTGCTCTACCTCACGGAGGACGGCGCCCGCACCTCCATCACCCGGCAGCTCCAGGCCGCCTGCCCCCTGGAGCTGCCTGAGGAGGCGTCCTGCTCCTGCCACTGCGGCTGTACCGCCCCTGTCTTTGCCACCCCGACGACGGGTGGCATTGAGGTGCGCTTCCCGGTGGGTTTCCGGTACACGGCCATGACCAGCCGCACCACAGCCGCCGTGTCTGCGGTCCATATGGATGAGGGTACCCCCCGGGATCACTCCGGCCAGCCCTCCATTGTTCTGCGTATGGTAGGAAACGGGGAACGGCTCTGGGACATTGCCAAGTCTTACGGTACCACCGCACAGGACATCATGTGCGCCAACGCGCTGGAGGAGGACGTGGCCCCGGAGGGGCAGCTCCTGCTCATCCCACGCAAGCGGTAAAACCAGCCCGCCCGGCAAATGCCGGGCGGGCTTTTTGGTTCTCTCCGGGGACGAGGCATAATTTACGGCTTATCCCCATAGGTATGTAGAGAAAACGACCGGCTCATGCGGCCGAAGGAGGAATCGCAAGTGGAACAACGCAAGATCTATGAAGATATTGCCCTGCGTACCGAGGGGGATATCTATATCGGCGTCGTGGGGCCGGTGCGGACGGGAAAATCGACCTTTATCAAGCGTTTCATGGAGACCATGGTCATCCCCAATATCGACAACGTGTACCGCCGGGAGCGGGCCCGGGATGAGCTGCCCCAGAGCGGCTCCGGGCGCACCATCATGACCGCCGAGCCCAAATTCGTCCCGGAGGAGGCCGTTCAGGTCACCATGGACAACGGGGCGGCCTTCTCCGTCCGCCTCATCGACTGCGTAGGCTATATGGTTCCCGGCGCGGTGGGCTCCCTGGAGGACGACAGCCCCCGCATGGTAACCACCCCCTGGTTTGACTATGAGATCCCCATGACCGAGGCCGCGGAGATCGGCACACGCAAGGTCATTGCGGAGCATTCCACCATCGGCATCGTGGTCACCACAGACGGCTCCATTACCGACATCCCACGGGAGGACTATCTGGAGGCGGAGGAGCGGGTGATCACCGAGCTCAAGGAGCTGGGAAAGCCCTTCCTGGTGGTGCTCAACTCGTCCTACCCCAATTCCGACCGGGCACAGGCCATCCGGGCGGACATCGCCTCCCGCTATGACGTGACGTGTGTGTGCGCCGACTGCCTGGAGCTGGACGAGGCGGCGGTAACCGCCATCATCAAGGGGGTGCTCTACGAGTTCCCGGTGAAGGAGCTGGATCTGTTCCTGCCCCCCTGGGTGGACGCTCTGCCCTACGACCACCCCATCAAGAGCGGCCTGTATACGGCCATCCGGGAGGGAGCGGCCGGGATGCACCGCATCCGGGATGTGGAGCGTACGGTCACCGCCATTGGGGAGTGCGACACTGTCAGCAGCGCCCGTATCACCTCCATCAGCCTGGGCACCGGCCTGGCCGCCGCCCAGCTGGAGCTGCCCCGGGGGCTGTTCTACGATACGCTCTCCGAGCAGTCCGGCTTCACCATCCACGACGATGGTGATCTCATGGAGCTGCTCTCCAGCCTTGCCCACGTCAAAACGGAGTATGACAAGGTAGCCGGGGCGCTGGAAGAGGTTAAGTCCACCGGTTACGGCATCGTGGTGCCCAGCACCGACGAGCTGGTGCTGGAGGAGCCGGAGATCGTCAAGCAGGGGGGACGCTATGGCGTGCGCCTGAAGGCCTCCGCCCCCTCCATCCACATGATCCGTGCGGACATCGAAACCGAGGTCTCGCCCATCGTGGGCAACGAAAAGCAGAGCGAGGAGATGGTCAATTTCCTGCTTCAGGAGTTTGAGGGAGACACCAAGGCCATCTGGCAGTCCAACATCTTCGGCAAGTCCTTCCATGAGCTGGTCAGCGAGGATTTGAACGGCAAACTCAAGCGCATGCCCGATGACGCCCGCGCCAAGCTCCAGGAGACACTCCAGCGCATCATCAACGAGGGCTCCGGCGGACTGATCTGCATCATTCTGTAAGCATTTGTTAAGGGGGGCGTCCCATCCGGGACGCCCCCCTTATGATATCTGTCTATTTCTGAATGAGCTGTGCGGCCGTCAGAAGGGCCAGCGGCAGATACATGAAGAGCAACGTAAGCCGCTGCCATGTGCCCTCCTGGGCCAGCCAGGTGCCACGCCACGCCTCCTTGTCCGCCATAACAAAGAGGGTGAAACAGCACACATCGAGGGCAAAGCAGACCAGGGAGAATACCCCGGCCCCGCCGGCACCCTCCCGAAAAGCCAGCAGCGCCACCAGAAGGGGAGCAAAGGCCAGGGCCAGGAAGCCCAGAACCGAGCCGACGCCGTGGATGCGGGAAGCCGCTGTCTCCACCGTTTTGTCGGCATTGACGCTGAACAGCCCGGCCAGTACCCCTGCCCCCAGGGCGAACACGCAGAGCACCGCGATCAGCAGCCCGGTCAGGACAGGGGAGCGGTTTCCAAAGGCAGCCCATAGGTCTGGTGTGGCGGCGCACAGGAGCAGCCCCAGCACCACCAGCCACACCCGGTACACCCACCGCACCGGACTTTCCGGGCTGCCCAGCACGCTCATGACCTGCCGCCGGTGGGAGTAACCGGGGTAAAATGGGGCCAGCAGGAAGGGGAGGAGCAGATCCAGCCCGGCCGCCGCCAGCAAGAAATACCAGCCCACGCTCACCCCACCCCCTCGGTCAGAAAATTCGCAATGGCCTGCCGGTTGCAGAGCTTCAGGCTCTTATAGCCGGTCTCCACCCAGCCCCGCCGGTCGAAGTCCCCCAGCACCCGGCTCACCGTTACACGGCTCACCCCCACAGAGGAGCCGATCTCCTCATGAGTACAGTGGAGCAGACCCCTGGCGTCCGGCTCGAGGGCCAGCAGATGGCGGGCGATGCGCTTGTCCGCCTGCAAAAAGGCGCTGTCCACATGGCCTGAGAGCAGGCGCACCGTGCGGGCCAGATACTCCAGCATGGAGATGGCCAAATCCGGCCGGCGGGCAAACACCGCCTCCAGATGCTGCCGGTTCACCGAGATCAGCTCGCACGGGGTGACCGCCACGGCGGAGGAGACCCGTGGCTGCCGGTCAAAGAAGGACGCCTCGCCGATGAGCTCCCCGCCGTGGTGGAGGGCCAGGGTGCGCTCATCCCCGTCGGGAGAGCTGATAAAGCACTTCACCGTTCCGGTGAGGATATAGTAAAACTGCGCGGCCTCCGTGTCCTGTAAATAGATCATCTGCCCCGGCTCCCGATGGTGGGTGGGCTGCCCCTCCGCCAGCGGCGCCCAGATGTGGTCCTGCGCCATTGCGTTCACCTCCTGTTTGGTCAATTGTAACACGCTTTACATTCTTTTGGCAAGGGGCCATGCTATTCTGGTGCCACTGAAATAAAAAGGAGGCACCCAACCATGGGAATGACCATGACCCAAAAGATCCTGGCCAGGCACGCCGGCCTGGAGCATGTTGTCCCCGGCCAGCTGGTGGAGGGCAAGCTGGATCTGGTGCTGGGCAACGATATCACCACCCCGGTGGCCATCGCCGAGTTCAACAAGGCGGGGCTGACCCAGGTGTTCGACCGGGAAAAGATCGCGCTGGTTCTGGATCACTACACCCCCTGCAAGGATATCAAGGCCGCCCAGCTCTGCGCCCAGGTACGGGAGTTCGCCAAGCGCTTTGACATCACCCATTTCTACGATGTGGGCTGCATGGGTGTAGAGCACGCCCTCCTGCCCGAGCAGGGCCTGACCGCCCCCGGCGAGGCCATGATCGGCGCCGACTCCCACACCTGCACCTACGGCGCGGTGAACATGTTCTCCACCGGCGTGGGCTCCACCGATATGGCCGCGGGCATGGCCACGGGGCTGGCTTGGTTCCGCATCCCCTCCGCCATCAAGGTCACCCTCAAGGGCAAACTCCAGCCCTGTGTATCCGGCAAGGACGTGATCCTCCACCTGATCGGCACCATCGGCGTGGACGGCGCCCTTTACAAGTCCCTGGAGTTCGGCGGGGAAGGGGTAGCCTCCCTGTCCATGGACGACCGCTTCACCATCGCCAACATGGCCATTGAGGCCGGGGCCAAGAACGGCATCTTTCCCGTGGACGACAAGACCCGGGCCTATCTGGACGGCCGGGTCACCCACCCCTGGGAGGCCGTGGAGCCCGATGCCGACGCCGAGTACGAGCGGGAGGTGGTCATCGATCTGGATACCCTCCAGCCCACGGTTGCCCTGCCGCACCTGCCCTCCAACACCCGCACCGTGGACCAGGTGGCGGGCACCCACATTGACCAGGTGGTCATCGGCTCCTGCACCAACGGCCGTCTGGAGGATCTCCGCCAGGCCGCGGCGGTGCTCAAGGGCCGCAAAGTGGCCGCCGGAGTGCGCTGCATTGTCATCCCCGCCACCCAGCAGATCACCCTGGACGCCATGGCCGAGGGGCTGATCCAGACCTTTATCGAGGCCGGCTGTGCCGTTTCCACCCCCACCTGCGGCCCCTGCCTGGGCGGCCACATGGGCGTGCTCTCCGACGGGGAGCGGGCCATCTCCACCACCAACCGCAACTTCGTGGGCCGTATGGGTCCCGTCAGCTCCGAGATTATCCTGGCCAACCCCGCGGTGGCCGCCGCGTCCGCCGTGGCGGGCTGTGTGGCGGACCCCCGCAAGCTCTGATGGAGGTGTAAGGCAATGAAGGTTTACAAGTACGGCGACAACGTGGATACCGACGTAATCATTCCCGCCCGGTATCTCAACGCCCCCGACGAGAAGTCCCTGGCCTCCCACTGTATGGAGGACATCGACGCCGGCTTCGCCTCCACGGTGGAGCCGGGCGACATCATCGTGGCCGGGGCCAACTTCGGCTGCGGCTCCTCCCGGGAGCACGCCCCCCTGGCCATCAAGGCCTGTGGCGTCAAGTGCGTCATCGCGCCCTCCTTCGCCCGCATCTTCTACCGCAACGCCATCAACATCGGCTTTCCCATTCTGGAGTGCGCCGAGGCGGCGGAGGGCATCCAGGCCGGCGACACGGTGAGCGTGGACTTCAGCACCGGCGTGATCACCGACGAGACCACCGGCAAGACCTATCAGGCCGCGCCCCTGCCCGCCTTCGTCCAGGGCATCGTGGACAACGGCGGCCTGCTCAAATCTCTGAAGGCGAGAGGTGCGGCGAAATGAATTATAAAATTGCGCTCATCCGCGGCGACGGCATCGGCCCCGAAGTGGTGGGGGAGGCCGTCAAGGTGCTGGAGGCCGTCGGCCAGAAGTTCGGCCACAGCTTCACCTATGAGGAGGTGCTGCTGGGCGGCTGCGCCACCGACGCGGTGGGGAAGAGCTATCCCGACGGCACCGCCGAGAAGTGTCGGGCCTGCGACGCGGTGCTGCTGGGCGCTGTGGGCGGCCCCAAGTGGGGTTCCGACAAGCCCGCCGAGCAGCGGCCCGAGACCGCCCTGCTGGCCATCCGAAAGGATCTTGGCCTGTATGCCAATCTGCGCCCCGCCGCCCTGCGCCCCGCCATGGCGGACGCCTGCCCTTTGAAGAAGGAGACGGCGGAGAAGGGCATCGACCTGATGATGGTGCGGGAGCTGACCGGCGGCATCTACTTCGGCCAGCGGGAGCGGTACGACACCCCTGACCGGGGCGTGGAGTGCGCCGACCGGATGGCCTATTCCGAGCAGGAGATTGAGCGCATCGGCCGCCGGGCCTTTGAGCTGGCCAGCCTCCGCCGCAAGAAGGTGTCCAGTGTGGACAAGGCCAATGTGCTGGAAACCTCCCGCCTGTGGCGCTCCGTCATGCACCGGCTGGCGGAGGAGTATCCCGACGTGCAGTACGAGGATGTGCTGGTGGACAACTGCGCCATGCAGCTCGTGAAAGACCCCGGCCAGTTCGACGTGGTGGTTACTGAGAACATGTTCGGCGACATTCTCTCCGATGAGGCGAGCATGGTCACCGGCTCCATCGGCCTGCTGCCATCCGCCTCCATCGGCGATACCGCCCCCGGCCTCTACGAGCCGATCCACGGCTCCGCCCCCGACATTGCAGGCCAGGACAAGGCCAACCCCATCGCCACCATCCTGTCGGTGGCCATGATGTTCCGCTACTCCTTCCACCTGGCCGCCGAGGCCGACGCGGTGGAGGCGGCAGTGGACGCGGTACTGGCCGAAGGCTGGCGCACCCCCGACATCGCCGGGCCGGGCGTCACCCCCATCGGCACCCAAAAGATGGGCGAACTCATCTGCCGTCATATTGGATGAAAACAGGGCAGCCAAAAGGCTGCCCTGTTTCTTGTGTTTGCCCACTTCATATGGTATACTGGCTCTATCTTGTAACGGAGAGGGGAACAAACCAATGAAATATATCTGCGCACTTCTGTCTGTCAGGGACATTCACGCTGCAAAAGCGTTTTATCAGGAATTGTTTGGTCTGGAGGTGGCCCAGGATTACGGGAGAAATATTGCCTTTACCTGTGGGCTGGCGCTGCAACAGGATTTTGACTGGCTAATTGGAGTGCCGAGTATGCACGTGCGGAAAAAGCCCAACAATATGGAATTGGTCTTTGAAGAGACGGATTTTGATGGATTTATTGAAAAGCTGGATGCCTATCCGGGTATAGAACGGCTTGGCGGCATCATCGAACACGACTGGGGCCAGCGGGTGGCACGCTTTTACGATCCAGATGGGCACCTCATTGAAGTGGGGGAGGACATGGGGATGGTAATCCGCCGTTTTCTGGCTTCCGGCATGACTATGGAGGAGGTTTCGGTCAAAATGGGTGCCTCCATAGGAGACTTGACCAAACTCCTGAACACAGTTCCAAGCTCTGAAAAGGGGTAGGAACAGCAGATACCAGCTTGATCTTTCGCTGTATTTATTGCTATAATAATAAAAATATTTGTGGGGAGGGGGATATGTTATGATTCTGGCGGTAGACGTGGGCAATTCCAATACGACGGTCGGCCTGTTCAACGGTACAGGGGAGTTATTGTTCCGCGCCCTGCTGGAGACCTCCCGCAGCAAGACCCGGGATCAGTGCGCCATCGAGCTCCTGGGCGTCTTTCAGCTCTATGGGGCGGATGCGTGCACGGTAGACGGGGCCATCCTCTCCAGCGTCGTTCCGCCGCTGACTACCATCTTCACCGATGCCATCGCCCGCCTGACCGGCATCCCCCCCATGGTGGTGGGCCCTGGCATCAGGACCGGTTTGAACATCAAGGCCGAGATCCACAACCAGTTGGGCAGTGACATCGTGGCCTCTTCGGTGGCGGCGATCGCCAAATATCCAAGCCCCATTGTCATGGTGGACATGGGTACGGCCACCTCTTTGTCCCTCATTGTAGGCAGCGTATACGAGGGCTGCATCATTATGCCGGGGCTGGCCCTGGCGCTGGACGCTCTGTCGGAGCGGGCGGCCGCTCTTCCGCCTATCTCCATTGAAACCGCCTCCCCGGTGGGCCTCATGGGCCACACCACAGAGGAGGCCATGCGCTCCGGCGTGCTCTACGGACACGCCAGCATGGTGGACGGGATGCTGGAGCGCATTGAGGAGAGCATAGGCCAAAGCGTCACCACCGTGGCCACTGGCGGAAATGCCCCTCGGATTCTGCGCTACTGCAAGCGTCCCATTCAATATGACGCCGATCTGATCATGACCGGACTTTATTTGCTCTACCAGAAAAACGCAAAAAAGTACCGGAAAGCGTGACCGGCCACGCCATTTTTTGTACTCAACGGCTGTCTGCCGTGGGTAAATAAATTGCGCTGCATCCTTCCAGGTAAGGAGCGGCAGCAGGAGGTAATTTCATATGAGAGCAAGCGAAAAGACCAGACGCCTGACCGGACTGGCCCTGATGACGGCCATTATTGTTGTCCTGCAGGTAGTCGCCAGTTTTGTGAAGTTCGGCCCCTTCACCATCACGCTGGCCCTGGCGCCGATCCTGATCGGCGCAGCCCTGTACGGCCCGAAGGCAGGCGCGTGCCTGGGCGGGGTATTCGGTGCCGTCGTATTGTTGGCCTGCATTTTGGGCTGGGACCCCGGTGGAGCGATCCTGTGGAATGCCAATCCCTTCCTGACCGCCTTGGTCTGCTTGGGCAAGGGCATCCTGGCCGGTCTGGCTGCCGGCCTGGTCTATCGGGCCATCGCCTGGGGCGGCAAATCCCACAGCAGCGGTCGTATGCTGGGCGGCTCCATTGCCGCTGGCATCGTCAGCCCGGTGGTCAATACCGGCCTGTTCCTGCTGGGTCTGTTTTTCCTGTTCCCGACCTATTTGGAGGCATGGGCCACCGGTGCTGGGCAGACGGTCATTACTTATATGATCTTTACTATGGTCAGCATCAATTTTGTTCTGGAACTGTTGATTAACCTGGTGCTCAGCACGGTGATTGTCCGCGTGGTCAGCGCCCGGAGTCACTCCTGAGTTTATCGGCGTCTGCCAGTCGGCAGACGCCGATTTTGCATTTTTAGGATTAAGGACTTGCAAAACGTCGCAAAGCCGCATATAATAAAATACGATTTTAAAGTACAAGGGAGCGATTTCAGTGAAAGAGCTGTCCAGGATTGCATCGGCCGTACAGGCCTCCACCACCATGGCTATCGACGCCATGTTCAAGCAGATGAAGGCCGACGGTGTGGATGTGATCGGCTTCGGAGCGGGGGAGCCCGACTTCAACACCCCTGACAACATCAAGGCAGCCGGCATTGCGGCCATTGAGCAGAACATCACCCGCTATACCCCCGCAGCCGGCACGGTGGAGCTGCGTCAGGCGGTGTGCGGCCGCATGAAGGCCGACTACGGACTGGAGTACAAGCCCAGCCAAGTGGTGGTGAGCAGCGGCGCCAAGCACTTGGTCTACCTGGCTTTGCGGGCAGTGGTCAACCCCGGTGACGAGGTCATTCTGCCGGCGCCCTACTGGGTGAGCTACATTGAGCTCATCAAGATGGTGGGCGGCGTGCCGGTGGTTGTGACCGCCACCGAGGCAGAACACTTCAAGCTGACAGCGGAAAAGCTCTCTGCCGCCATCACCCCCAGGACCAAGGCCATTCTGCTCAACAATCCCTCCAACCCAACCGGCATGATGTACGACCGGGAGGAGCTGGAGGCCATCGCCGCTGTGTGTACCCAGGCGGATATTTATGTGATTTCCGACGAGATCTACGCCTGCCTGGCCTACGACGGCCGCACCTTCACCAGCTTCGCCTCCCTCAGCGCCGACGCCAAGGAGCGCACCATCCTGGTCAACGGCGTATCCAAGGCATACGCCATGACCGGCTGGCGCATCGGTTACGCCTGCGCCAACGACGTCATCGCCAAGGTGATGGCCAATTACGTCAGCCACTCCACCGGTTCTCCGGTGGCTATCTCCCAGAGGGCCGCCGCCGTGGCCCTCTCCGGTTCCCAGGCGGAGATTGAGACCATGCGCCAGGCCTTTGAGCAGCGCCGCAACTACATTGTGGAGCGGATGAACGCCATCCCCGGCGTGAGCTGCATCCAGCCGGAGGGGGCGTTCTATGTGATGATGAACCTGGAGCAGCTTCTCGGCAAGACCATTCACGGGGTGGAGATCACCAATGACGACGTGTTCGCCGACGCCTTCCTGAAGTACGGCCTGGTGGCGGTGGTACCTGGCTCCGGCTTCGGAGCGCCCAACTTCGTCCGCTGGTCCTACGCCACTTCTATGGAAAATATCAAAGAGGGCCTGGACCGTCTGGAAAAATTTTTGGCGGAATGACAACGGCAAAAACAGGGGGCGGAACTTGTGTCCGCCCCCGTTTTATGATATTCTAGCCAGTGAAATCTGAGGAGAAAGAGGTCTTTGCATGCACGACCGTTATGAGAGCCCGCTGTCCTCCCGCTACGCCAGCGACGAGATGCAGTATATCTTTTCGCCCGACAAGAAATTTTCCACCTGGCGCCGCCTGTGGGTCGCCCTGGCCCGGGCCGAGATGGAGCTGGGACTGCCGGTGACCCAGGAGCAGGTGGACGAGCTGGAGGCCCACCTCACCGACATTGACTACGACAAAGCCGCGGCGTATGAAAAGAAGCTCCGCCACGACGTGATGGCACACGTCCACACCTATGGCGAGGCGTGCCCCAAAGCTATGCCCATCATCCACCTGGGAGCCACGAGCTGCTATGTGGGGGACAACACCGACGTGATCCTCATGCGGGAGGCCCTTCTGCTGGTGCGCGACAAGCTGGTACAGGTGCTGGCCCGCCTGGCGGAGTTCGCGGAGCAGTACAAGGCCCTGCCTACCCTGGGCTTCACCCACTTCCAGCCCGCTCAACTGGTGACGGTGGGGAAGCGGGCCACCCTCTGGATGAACGAGCTGCTGATGGATCTGGAGGAGGTGGAGCACCGCATCGCCTCTCTGAAGCTGCTGGGCAGCAAGGGCACCACCGGCACTCAGGCATCCTTCCTGGAGCTGTTCGAGGGAGACCATGAGAAATGCCGGGCGCTGGAGCGGAAGATCGCCGCCGAGATGGGCTTCGACGCCGTGGTGCCCGTTTCGGGTCAGACCTATTCCCGCAAGATGGACTATGCGGTGTTGTCCACCCTCTCCGGCATTGCCCAGTCTGCCAGCAAGTTCGCCACCGATCTGCGCCTGCTCTGCCACCTGAAGGAGGTGGAGGAGCCCTTTGAGAAAAACCAGATCGGTTCCTCCGCCATGCCCTACAAGCGCAATCCCATGCGCTGCGAGCGCATCTGCGCCCTGGCCCGCTATGTGATGGCCGACGCGGTCAACCCTGCGGTCACCGCCTCCGCCCAGTGGTTCGAGCGTACTCTGGACGACTCGGCCAACAAGCGTCTGTCCGTGCCCGAGGCTTTCCTGGCGGTGGATGCCATTCTGAGCATCTATGCCAACGTGGCCGGAGGACTTGTGGTCCATGAGAAAGTGATCGAGCGCCACGTGCGGGAGGAGCTGCCCTTCATGGCCAGTGAGAACATCCTGATGGACGCTGTGAAGCGGGGCGGCAACCGGCAAGAGCTCCACGAGCGTATCCGCGTGCTCTCCCAGGAGGCAGGAGCCAACGTAAAGGACTGTGGCCTTAGCAACAACCTGATCGAGCTCATTGCCGCCGACCCGGCCTTCTCCATGCTGAGCCGGGAGGAGCTGACCGCCCATTTGGAGCCGGCCCGCTATATTGGGCGCTGCCCGCAGCAGGTGGAGGATTTCCTTGCTCACGATGTCCAGCCCGTGTTGGAGCGCTATGCTGCCGCCCTACAGGGCAAAGAGACGGAACTGAAGGTTTAAGAGGAGGATATTGAATATGGAAAAAGCAGTACGCCGCATCGGCGTGTTTACCAGCGGGGGCGATGCCCCTGGTATGAATGCCGCCATCCGGGCAGTGGTGCGTACCTCTCTGCACATGGGTATTGAATGTGTGGGCATCCGCCGGGGCTACCACGGTCTGATCAACGGCGATTTCACCAAGCTGACCTTTGAGAGCGTAAGCGACTTGTCCCGCCGGGGCGGCACCATGCTCTACTCCGCCCGCAGTGAGGAGTTCAAAACCCCCGCTGGCCAGGAGAGGGCGGTGGCTACCTGCAAGATGCTGGGGCTGGACGCCCTAGTGGGCATCGGCGGCGATGGCACCTTCAGCGGCCTGCTCTGCCTGGCCAAGAGAGGACTTTCCGTTGTGGGCATTCCCGGCACCATTGACAACGACATTGCCTGTTCCAGCTATACCATCGGCTATGACACCGCCTGCAACACTGCGCTGGAGTCCATCGACAAGCTAAGGGACACCATGCAGTCTCACGAGCGCTGTTCCGTGGTGGAGGTCATGGGCCACCGGGCGGGCCATCTGGCCCTCACCGTGGGCGTGGCCTGCGGCGCTACTGCCGTGATCGTCCCGGAGCACCCTGTGGACTATGAAGCCGACCTGCTGGAGCCCATCCGCCGGGCCCGTCTGGCCGGCCGTACCCACTTCATGATCATCGTGGCCGAGGGCGTAGAGGGCGGCGCCTACTCCATCGGCAAGGTCATCGAGGAGGCTACCGCCCTGGATACCCGTGTCACTGTGCTGGGACACATCCAGCGGGGCGGCTCCCCCTCCTCCCGCGACCGGATCACCGCTACCTACATGGGCTATGAGGCGGTGCGCCTGCTGGCCGAGGGCAAGACCTGCCGGGTGGTGGCCCTTCAGGGGGAGAACTATGTGGACTATGACATCACCGAGGCCCTCCAGATGACCAAGAGTCTGGATCAGCACACCTATGAGGTCATGCGCGCCCTCACCGGCGTGCATTGAGCGGAGAGCGGGCATGAAAAAGTGGTACGATGAGGAGTACGAGTTTCAGGTCGAGGTAACCGGCTTCCTCCGGGGCGACCATACTGAGCGGTATTGCCGCAACGGAGAGGAGGTCGGAGACCGGTATACCTGTACCTATGGCTGCCCGGTCAATCAGGACGGGCAGGGGATCTGCTCCAAGGCCATGCTACTGCTTTTCCCCCTCATGGAGGCCGTCCGAAGCGGCGGCGATCTGGAAAACGTAGGCGGAAGCGGCCCCTATTGCAAGGATATTGTGTGTCCCGACGGCTGCGTTCTCTTTCGCCTGACGGCAAAAAAGCTGGGAAACGAGAACTTTTTCAAAGGAAATTTCCTGGACTGAGCCAGATAAAAAGCGGCCCTGTGCATTTGCACAGGGCCGCTTTTTCAGCAAGTTTTACGCCTCCTGAGAGACCAGCACCTTTTTCAGCCGTGCATAGCGGGGGAGGGAGTGTTCCTGCGGGGCCCGAGGGACGCCCTGAATCAGGGGGAGCACGTAGTCGATGAAGGGCTGCTCCAGGCCGTTCCCATCGGCGTTGATCCAGGCGCGGGGAACCGTCTTTTCCGCGTTGGCCACAATATCCAGGGGTTCCAGCACAGTCTCGCAGCGGTAGCCTCCCTCCCGGGTACACCGGAAGGCCACCATCTTGTCGGAATACCCGGCGACCGCAGCCTCCACGGCCGCCTTGCCCGCCAGAAACGCCTCGTCGATGTCGGTCTGGGACGCGCTGTGGGCGCCGCAGCGCTGGGGGAGGGACAACTCGATGCCCCGCACCTTGGCGGAGGGCTCCCGCTGCCGGAGAAGGTCGGCCAGCAGCGCCGCCAGCCCCCCAAGCTGGGTGTGGCCGAAGCCGTCGTTGGCGGCGGCGGAAACTCCTTCGGCGATGAAGGCGCCGTCCGCCCGGTGGATTCCCTCAGAGACCGCGATCAGGCACTTGTTCTTCGCCTGATAGACCTGGTGGACATCCGCCAGAAAGCGTTCCATGTCAAAATCCACCTCGGGAAGGTAGATGAGATCCGGGCCGTAGCCTGCCCAGGCAGCCAGAGCAGCCGAGCCGGCCAGCCAGCCGGCGTGGCGTCCCATGATCTCCAGAACGGTAATGGTTCCGTTGTCGTACACATGGGTGTCCCGTTGGACCTCCATGCAGGTGGTAGCGATGTACCGGGCTGCGGAGCCGAAGCCCGGGCAGTGGTCGGTGCCGTTGAGGTCATTGTCAATGGTCTTGGGCACGCCGATGACGCGGCACGCATAGCCCACGGACTGCATGTACTTGGAGATTTTGTTGCATGTGTCCATGGAGTCGTTGCCGCCGTTGTAAAAGAAATAGCGCACATCATACTTGCGGAAAATCTCGAGAATACGGCGGTAGTCGGTGTCATCCTGGCTGGGATCAGCCAGCTTGTAGCGGCAGGAGCCCAGCGCGGAGGACGGGGTGTACCGCAGCAGCTCCAGCTCCCCGGCATCCTCCTGCCCCATATCGTACAGCCGGTCCTCCAGGACGCCCTGGATTCCGTTGGCCGCCCCCAGCACCCGGGTGATGCAGTCCGTGTCCAGGGCCGTGCGGATCACCCCGAGCGCGCTGGCATTGATGACCGCAGTGGGGCCTCCCGACTGCCCGATGATGCAGGCTCCTCTCAATTCACTCATGAATCGTACCTCCCTGACCGTAGTTTAGTTTGGTGAACCTAGCGGTTTTTGCGTAAATATCATAGCACGTCCTCTTGCAATTGGCAATGAAAACTGATAGAATCATGTGGCAAATAAACGAAGGAGATGAGCCCTCTATGCCACTGGTTACCACGAAGGAAATGTTCCGAAAGGCCTATGACGGCGGTTACGCCATCGGTGCGTTCAATGTAAACAATATGGAGATTGTTCAGGGCATCACGGAGGCGGCCAGAGAGGTTCGCGCCCCCATGATTCTCCAGGTGTCGAAGGGCGCCCGCGCCTATGCCAACCACACCTATTTAGTCAAGCTGGTAGAGGCGGCGGTCATTGAGTGCCCCGAGATCCCCATTGCCCTGCACCTGGATCACGGCCCGGATTTTGAAACCTGCAAGTCCTGCATTGACGGCGGCTTCACCTCCGTGATGATCGACGCCTCCTCCAAGCCTTTTGCCGAGAACATCGAGATCACCCGCAAGGTGGTCGAGTACGCCCACGACCACGGCGTGGTGGTGGAGGCCGAGCTGGGCGCGCTGGCCGGCATTGAGGACGACGTGCAGGTCTCCGCCGAGGAGTCCCACTACACCCATCCCGAAGAGGTGGAGGAGTTCGTCTCCAAGACCGGCTGCGACTCCCTGGCCATTGCTATCGGCACCAGCCATGGCGCCTACAAGTTCACCGCCGACCAGTGCACCCGCAACGAGAAGGGCGAATTGGTACCCCCGCCTCTGCGCTTCGACATTCTGGACGAGGTCTCCAAGCGCCTGCCTGGATTCCCCATCGTGCTCCATGGCTCCTCCTCTGTCCCCCAGGAGTACGTAAAGATGATCAATGAAAACGGCGGCAAGATGCCCGATGCCGTGGGTATTCCTGAGGAGCAGCTCCGCCAGGCTGCCCGTCTGGCCGTGTGCAAGATCAACATCGACTCTGATCTGCGCCTGGCCATGACCGGCACCATCCGCCAGTTCTTTGCCGAGCACCCCGACAAGTTCGACCCCCGCGAGTATCTGAAGCCCGCCCGGGCCAACATCAAGGAGATGGTCAAGCACAAGCTCATCCATGTGCTGGGCTGCGACGGCAAGGCGTAACATCTGCCCGGAAGCGGGGAGAGGTGAAATTCTCTCCCCGCTCTTTTCTTCTGGTTTAATCGCCCGGTTCCGCCGTAGGACAGGCTAAAAAAGCATTTGCGTGCGCGGTCAATTGCGCACGCAAATGCTTTTTTTAGGCAGAGGGCACCAAGCGACACGCCCTCTTAAAAGTAGTCGGAGATATAGGGTGCTTGCTGCTCAATGGCATCCTCCAGCATATCGATGGTGGCTTCGTCAGCGTTCAGACGTCCTATCCTGGCCAGGTAGTCCGGGCGCTTATATCCCATCAGCATGGTGGTCATCGTCTGAATACTGATCTGGTCGGCACACGGTTCCGAAATCCGCTCCGCCCGCCCCTGTCCGTTTTGGGAGATGCACAGCCGAAACGCGCCCTGGTTACACTCCAGAATCGGATCGGTCAGGGTAAAGTGCCACTCACGCTCCATGGAGTCCGCCTTAAAGGGGTAGTCCGCCACAAATGCCGTCCACTTGCTTTCTTAAGAAATATAGGGTTGTTTAACCACCTGCCCGTCCGACACCATGATCTCTCCGCCGGCCAGTACCGTGTGGATGTTCCAGTCCCGGTCCACCAGCAGCACATCCGCATCCGCTCCCACTGTCAGGCGGCCCTTGCGTGAGAGGCAGAGCCCATCGGCCACATTCTGCGTCAAAAGACGGATGGCCCGCTCGGGCGGGACTCGGTGCTCCCGCACCAGACAGCGGATGGTGGGGAGGAGGTTGTCCATCTTGCCCACCCCCATGCCCAGCATGGTACAGTGATCCTCCGACCATCGCGGCATGCTCCCTCCGGCGTCGGAGCTGATGGTAATGCGTTCCAGCGGCGCCTCCTCCATGGTGCGCAGCACAGGCAGGGCGCACTTTTCTGGGTCGGCATTGGCAGTAAAGTCCACCATCCCGCCCTTCCGGGCAAACGCCGCGGCCTCGCTCTGCCAACGGCTCATGTGGGTGGGACGGAAGTGCCAGATGGGCAGATCCGTGGCCCCCAGCAAGTCATAGACCAGGCCGAGTCCCCGTTTTCCGCTGCCCATATGGATGTGTACCACACCGGGCTTTCCGGCGGTCAGGGCCCCTAGCCGCACCTGACAGGCCATATGGATGAACTGCTCAAGCGTGGGGTGGCCGCCCCGGTGGTCCGACAGCGCCACCTTGACTCCCAGAACCTCTGAGAGGTAGGTCACATCATCCTTCAGGGAGCCGGTGACGGTAGGGGAGGGGACGTCATACGCCCCTGTCAGGCAATAGGCCGTGAGCCCCTCCTCATTCAGCGCCTTGGTCTTGGCCAGCAGGGCCTTGGGGCTGCGGGTGGCGCTGTCAGTGCCCAGCAGTCCCACCGCCGTGGTGACGCCCGCCGTGGTAAAATCCGTGAGGGACAGCTCCGGCACACGGCTGCGGAAGCCGCACTCTCCGCCGCCGCCGGTAAAGTGGACGTGCTGATCCACTAGGCCCGGAAAGGCCGTCAGGCCGCTTCCGTCCAGCACGGCCACGCCGGGCAGGTTGGGGACCAGCCCCTGGCCGACGGCAGCGACCCGCCCGCCGCACAGAAAGAGGTCGCAGATCCCCTTGGGATCTGGATCGTACAGTTGTACTGATTTCAGCAATACCGTCTTCATTTCGTTTCCCATCCTATCGACACCCCATCTTAATAAGCATCCACGATAACCCAATCCTCCGGCGACAGGCCGGAGCGGATCTCGGTCACGCCGTCCCCGGACAGTCCGGTCTCCACCGGCACCTCCATCGGCTCCCGCGCGCCGTCCCGCAGCACGCGGACCACACCGCCTGTCACCGCCTCAGAGGGAACGCTCATGCAATCCTCGCTCTGGGCCACCAGGATCTCCACCGTGACGTTCATCCCGGCCTTCAGCTCTTCGGTACGGGTCAGGCTGATCTCTACGCTGTAGTCCGTCACCCCGCCGGAGGACACGCCGGTGTCATCCATACGGCTTACAATCCCGTCGTAATCCCGCGCCTCATGGGTCTGGCCGTCCGCAAAGGTGATCCGCGCCTGTTGGCCAACCCCCACCTGATTGATATACAGTTCATCAATCTCCACAGAGACACACAGGGAATCCGGCTGGACCAGGGTGGCCAGGGAGGTGGCCGCCGCCGCGTAGTCACCGGTCTTGAACGGGCGCTCCAGCACCGTGCCGTCCACGGGCGCCGTCACGGTGTAGTCCGCCCGCTTGGCCTCCAGTTGGGCCAGGTTGACCTGCGCCGATTCTACCGAGAGAGAGGCGTTGGTTACGGCGTTGGTCAGGCTGGCGTTCTCCAAGGTCATCACCGTCTGACCGGCAGTGACGGCGGTTCCCGCCTGGATGGGCAGAGAGGCCACCTGGCCGGACTGGGTGGCGTAGATGGACTGCTCCGTGGCGTTGGCCACTGTTCCGGCCTCCATACAGGCGGCGCCGCCCACCGAGGCCAGAGCCGCCGTCCCGCTCAGCACCGCGCCCGGATTGCGGAAGGAAAACTCCACATAGACGCCCTCTCGGCCGCCGGAGAGTGCCGTAGACGTGTCGTACACCCGTTCTACCGTCCCGGTGACGGTACCTGCCTGTCCTGGAAAGGTGATCGCCGCGGTATTGCCCGGGGCCATAGCCGCCGCGTCCTCCGCCGCAAAGGGCACCGTCAGGGTGAGGTTGGCGCTGTCCACCAGTGATGCGATGGCGGTTCCCGTATTCACATAGTCTCCCACATGGACATAGACCTCCGTCACCGTCCCCGAGGCATGGGCGGGAACGGTCAGATCCGTACAGGCGTCCACCGCCTGGGCATAGGATGCCTGCGCGCTGTTCAGGGACAGGCGGGCTTGGGTGATCTGATCCTCCAGAGCGCCGGAGTCCAGCACATAGAGCACCTGTCCGGCCGTAACCGTGTCCCCCTCCTCGATGGAACAGGAGAGGATCTTGGCGCTGACGGTAGGGATGACGGAATACTCCTCCCGATAGCTCACCGTCCCTGTGCCCTCCACAAGCTGCTGCACCAGAGTCCCGGTCTCCGGATGCACACATTGGTATTCATCCACGCCGCCGGAGCAGCCGCTCAGCAGAAGCAGCACACCGGTCAGCGCAGCCGCACCCTGTTTCAATCGTTTCATTCCATCCACCTCTTTGTTATTCCACGCTCTTGAGCGCGCCCAGCATGTCGATCTCCCGCATTTTACGCCCGATCACCACGTTGACTGCCAATGCGAACAGGAGCGTCACCGCACAGGACAGGGCCAGAGAGGCCGGCCTGGTAGCCTCCATCAGAGGCATGGTGGTGATGGAGACCAGGATCATGCGGTTCAGGGAAACCCCCAACGGGATGCCCAGGAGAATCCCACACACGGCGAAAATGATGTTTTCGCTTAACTGAAGGGTCTTGATCTCCTTCTCATAAAAGCCCAGCACCATCAAAGTCGCCAGACTGCGGAGCTGCTCAAAGAAGCTCATGATACCGAGATTGTAAATGACGATGCAGGCCAGCCCGCCGCCGAACAGGATCAGGATATAGACTACCATGGACATGCTGCTCAGCCGCTCCACCGCGGCGGCTGTGGCGGCCTGACGGGTCTGCCATGCGTCCACGAAGTCATAGTCTCCCAACCGCGCGGCCAGCGCCTCCGGCCCATCGCTGGTGAGGTAGGCGGCCGTGGGCGTGTAAGCCAGGCCCAGGCTCCGCCACAGGCTGCGGCTCAGGCAGGCCCCGCTGACACAGCGGTTGACCTCCGCCACGAACACGGAGTAATACCGGCTGTCCCCGGTAAACCGGAGCGTCACCCGGTCGCCGGCCCGCAGTCCCAGCTCATTCGCCAGGGACTCCTCCAGTACCAGCCCGTTTTTCGGAAGGGTGAGCGCGCCCTCGGCATAGGGGTCATACCGCTTCAGCGAGACCTGATCCTCCGTCACTGTGAGCGCCGCCGTGGCCCGCTGCGAGTCCGTGTAGAGCCAGCAGGCGGTGCTCATCTCCAGCTCCGCCTCCGTTACACCCACGTCATTGGTGAGCCGCCGGTACTGCCCCTCAGTCACCGACGTGCTCAGATCCACCATGAGGTCGTAGCGGTTCTGCCGCTCGGCCAGCGCGTCCGAGTAGGCCTGAATGGAGTCCCGCAGAGCAAAGGCCAGAAAGACCAGTGCCATACAGAAGGCAATACCGAAGATACAGGTGGCCATACGCACTTTGTTGCGGAGGGTATTGCGGATGATGTACTTCTGATTAAAGCCCAGCCGATGCCAGACCGGGCCGAGCCGCTCCAGCGCCACGGGCTTCGTGCTCCTGGGCGGCTTGGGCCGCATACACTGGGCCGGGGTCTCCTTCAGCAGCGAGCGGGCCACCAGCCAGGCGCTCCCGATGCAGCACAGGGCGGTCAGCCCCAGAGCCCGCCCCCAGGCGGCAAAGTCGTGTACCACCGTATAGGGCGGCAGATCACACCCGATGGCGATGGTGGAAACGATCAGGGCGGATACATACCGCCCCAGCCATGCGCCCACCGGGAACCCTACCAAGACCACCAGGAGGGCGTGGAGCAGATAATAGCACATGATTTTGGCGTCAGAGTACCCCAGCGCCTTGAAGGTTCCGATATCCGAGCGGGCGTTCTCGATCAGCCGGTTCATGGTGCTCACCATCATCAGCACCGCGCACAGGAAAAAGAGCACCGGGAAAATGTTGAGTATGGGCGCCAGGTTGTCCCGCATCTCCAGCAGATAGTAGGCCTGGGTATTGTCCTCCAGTGACAGGATGTTCACGACCCGGTCCCCCAGGGCCGCGTCCACCGCCAGCCGGAGCCGCGCCGCAGAGAGGCTCCCGTCGGTGGTGATGCAGATCTGATTGTAGCGGTTTGCCCCCATCAGCTCCTGCAAAAGCGTCTCATTTCCATAGGCAAAGGCATAGTGGGTCAAATCCGGGGCCGGCGTTGTGGTATTCACATAGTAAAGGCACTCCGGGTCTTTGACCAGTCCGCTGATCCGTACCCGCAGGTACCGGCCGGTTCCCGTCAGTGTCAGCTCGTACCAGTCCCCGGGATGGAGCCCCCGGGCCCTTGCCAGCGTATCGCTGAGCACGATCTCCCGGCTGCTCTCCGGCAGGCGGCCCTCCACCACATAGGGCGTGTTGATGGCGTAGTCCCCGGGGACGGCATAGAGCTGGAGGGTCACACTGCTGTCGTGGCGCTCCTCCGCGTCCAGAACTACCCGGGGCTGCACCCCGGTCACCCCGGCGATACCCTCCAGCGTCCGGCAGTCCCCCTGGTCCAGATTGACGCCCGTGAGCCAGTAGTCCGCCACATTCTGCCCCTCCAGATAGGAGGCGGAGATGCGCTCTATATTGGTGAGGATGCCGCTCAGGGCGGTATAGACCATCACCGCGATCATGGTGATGATGCTGACCGAGATCAGGCGGGAGGCCGTGCGGCGCAGATCCCGCACAAAGTTTTTCCAGATCATCCTACCACTCCAGCTCCTGCACAGGCACCGGGCTCGGATTCTCCTCAAAGGATTCGATTTTTCCGCTTTTCATCCGAATGAGCACGTCCGCCGTCGGCGCCAGCGCCCCGTTGTGGGTGACCACCACCACCGTCTTCCGGCTCTTTTTGCACAGGTCGTACAGCAGGGCCAGAATAGCCTTTCCGGTTTGGTAGTCCAGCGCCCCAGTGGGTTCGTCGCAGAGCAGGACATCGGGATTCTTGGCCAGCGCACGGGCGATGGCGCCGCGCTGCTGCTCTCCGCCGGAGCACTGGGCTGGGAAGTTGTTTAGCCGGTCTCCCAGCCCCACCATGGCCAGCACCTGCCGGGCGTCCAGAGGATTCTTACAGATCTGGCTGGCCAGCTCCACGTTCTCCAGCACCGTCAGATTGGGCATCAGGTTGTAGAACTGAAAGACAAAGCCGATGCTCTCCCGGCGGTACTCCGTGAGCTGACGCTTGTTGAAGCCGGAGATCTCCCTGCCGTTGACCGTCACCCGGCCGGAGGTGGGGGAGTCCATGCCGCCCAAGATGTTGAGTACCGTAGATTTGCCCGCGCCGCTGGCCCCCAAAATGATGGTGTATTTCCCCTCCGGTATGGTAAAGCTGATGTCGTCTACCGCCCGAATGGTTGTCCTTCCCATGGTGTACTCCCGCACCACATGTTCCAATTGGACCCCTGCCATACGCGCCCACTCCATTATCGCTATAGTGAATTTGACGAAATTCTTCCGCTTCTCTTTATTTTTTTCTTCTATATTAGATCATAGCGCCAAGCGGCAAAAAACGCAAGCCCAGTGGCGACAGGAAAAGCCCCCGCACGAAAGCTGTGCGGGGGCTCTAATGGTTTTATTTGTCAAACGCCGGGTTGGTAAAGTAGATGTTTTTCTGGTCCATCTTCTCCTTGGCCAGACGCACCGCCTCGCCGAAGCGCTGGAAATGAACCACCTCCCGCTCACGCAGGAACCGGATGACGTTGTTGACATCTGGATCGTCGGACATGCGCAGGATGTTGTCATAGGTAACCCGGGCCTTCTGCTCGGCGGCCATGTCCTCGGACAGGTCGCAGATCACATCGCCCTTGACCGCCATGGAGGCGGCGTTCCAGGGGAAGCCAGAGGCGGCGGTGGGGTAGACGCCAGTGGTGTGGTCGACGAAATAGGGCGCAAAGCCGCCCTCCCGCACCTGCTCATCGTTCAGATTGCGGGTCAGTTGATGGACGATGGCGCCGATCATCTCCAGATGCCCCAGCTCCTCAGTGCCGATATCGGTCAGCAGGCCCTTAAGCTCAGGGTAGGGCATGGAATAGCGCTGGCTCAAATAACGCAGGGAGGCGCCCAACTCGCCGTCCGGCCCGCCGTACTGACTGATGATGAAGGAGGCCAGCTTGGGGTTGCAGTTGGCGATCTTGACCGGATACTGCAGCTTCTTCTCGTAAATAAACATTTACTTCATGCCTCCTTCCTGGTAGTTCCAGGGCCAGGGCTCACTCAGCCAGGCAGCCCATGTCTTCGCGTTGGCCGTGGCCATCTGGGTGACCGGTCCGTTCATGGCCTCGTATTTCTCCCGGGCCTCTTTTTCCATTGCGGCATACTGCTTATAGAGCTCAAAGGCCTCCGCGTCGCCCTGGTGGGTATCCAGGTAGAGGCCCAGCTCCACCAGAACAAACTCCAGGGCCTGGAGCTCCGCCAGCGCGCCGCCCATCACCTTTGCCGCGTCCGGCTTAACGCGGAAGGGGAGGTTCAGGCCGGGGAAAAGCGTACCGTTATTCAGCGCATCCTGCTGGGAGTAGCGCTTGGGATTGGTCTGCTGGAAGGGGACATATGGGACCGCCAGCGGGGCGCACTCAGGCATAGTACCGCAGGCGTCTCCGCAGGTATTTGGCATATTATTGTCGGGATACAAACGCAGTTCCTCCTTACATAAATTGAAGAGGGAAGGGGGGAGGCGGCTCCCACCAGCCCCCTTCGTCACATTCTATGCAGGGAGAGAAAAAGGGAACCCGCCCGTATCGGCCCGAACACGGGCGATGGGGCGGGTTTTGGAATCGGGCGGCGGCTGACAGACAGTTTTTCCGCCTCACGCTGCGTTTTATTTTAATTTTACCTTTGCCACCAGGCGCTGCACCGGCCCAGGCTGTCCCAGCGCCACACGGGGAGCGTGGAGGTCCTGGGGCCAGACGATGTAGAAGGTACCCGGCCGGATGGTGAGCGTGTCCCACTCAGCCGTATAAAACTGGATGTCTCCCTTTGAGTCGTACTCACTCAGCGCGCGAAGCTCCGCGTCGGGCAGGGCATAGCCCGCACCCTCCATGCCGGAGAGCAAATATTGAATATCCGCATAGTTCTGGTGGCACTCCAGCTTGCACGCCTCAGGCGGCAGCGTGTCCACCTCAAAGAGCGTTGCAAACACATTGTCCCCGTCGATGTCCACCCGCTGGCCAGGCGTCAATGCGCCAACGTCCGCCGAAGCCAGCCACTCCAATGCCGTTTGAAACCGTTTCCCCAGACCATAGTAGAGGGACGCATGCTCGATTTTGTCAACGACCATAGAAAGCACCTCCATTGTTTCCTGTCTTTATCCTATCGCGTCTGCACGCAAAAGGCAACAAAAATCTGTAAGGTGTGTTATAATAAAAAATATCCTCTCATACCGTGTCTGAGAGGGGGCGTTTGATATGCAGAAAATTGGAAGCTGGGTCCTGCTGGCCGCGTTGGCCGTCGGTACAGTCTATTTTTTCTGGTTCTGGCCGGGCCGGGCTGCTTTGGCGGCCTTTTCTCCCATCCGCAGCGGTGGACAGACCCTGGTTCTGGATGCAGGTCACGGCGGGGAGGATGGAGGCGCGGTCTCGCTCTCCGGGGTACCGGAGAGCGGAATCAATCTGGCCATTGTGCAGAAGCTGGATCAGCTTCTGGGGTTGTATGGCGAGGCACCGCTTCTGCTGCGCAGTGAGGATATCTCCCTCCATGATGACAGTGCGCAAACCCTCCGGGAGAAAAAAGTCTCCGACCTCCACAACCGTGTGGCCCGGATCGAGGAGACGGAGCATGCTGTCCTGCTCAGCGTACACCAGAATACCTTTCCGGACGGGAAGTACCACGGCGCTCAGGTGTTCTATTCCAATGGAGAGCTCAGTCAACCTCTGGCACAACTCACACAGGAGACACTGCGGGCCGCACTGGACCCGGGCAACACCCGTGAGGCAAAGCCCATCCCGGACAGCGTCTATCTGATGAACCACATCACCTGTCCGGCGATCCTGGTGGAATGCGGCTTCCTGTCCAATGCAGAGGAAGAGCTGCTACTGCAATCCGGCGCCTATCAGACCAAGCTGGCCTCCGCCTTGGCCGCCTCCTGGCTGCAATGGCTGGACGAGGAGGGGAGAGGGGAAGGCTTTTCACTACAAAAGGGAGGCGTCGCCTCAGAATGAAAGCAAAAACACTGTTTTATTGTACCGAGTGCGGAAATGAAACCCCAAAGTGGTCCGGCCAATGTCCCGCCTGCCGGGCATGGAATACCCTTGTGGAGCGGCCGGCAGAGCCGAAAAAAAGGAGTGCGGCCGCCGCCTCTGTCGCTGGGGGCGGCCTGCGGGGAACCGGCAACCGGCCCAGGCCCATGCGCGAGGTGGAAACCACCCACGAGCTCCGCTTTGAAACCGGGATGAATGAGCTGGACCGGGTGCTGGGCGGGGGAGCGGTGAAGGGCTCTCTGGTGCTGGTAGGGGGTGCCCCCGGCATCGGCAAGTCCACCCTGATGCTCCAGATCTGCGACAACCTGTGCCGTTTTGCCTCTGTGCTCTATGTCTCCGGGGAGGAGTCGGAGCGGCAGATCAAGCTGCGGGCGGAGCGGCTTCATGTCCGTGGAGAGGGAATGTACCTTCTGGCCGAGACCAACCTGGAGGATGTGCTGGAGTCGGTCAACGAGCTGAAGCCAGACGTGCTAATTGTGGACTCCATCCAGACCCTCTACAACGGGGATCTGACCACCGCGCCCGGCAGCGTGGGACAGGTAAAGGACTGTACCATGGCGCTGATGCAGTTGGCGAAGGGGCAGGGGATCACCGTCTTTGTCATCGGACACGTCAATAAGGAGGGGTCTATCGCGGGCCCCAAGGTGCTGGAGCACATGGTGGACTGCGTGCTCTATTTCGAAGGGGAGCAGCAGAACTCCTACCGCATTCTGCGCGCGGCAAAGAACCGTTTCGGCGCCACCAATGAGATCGGCGTCTTTGAGATGGAGGACTCCGGCCTGAGCGAAGTGCCCAATCCCTCGGAAATGCTGCTCTCGGGACGGCCTCAGGACACCCCTGGCACCTGCGTCACCTGCGTCATGGAGGGAGTGCGGCCTGTTTTGGCCGAGGTACAGGCCCTGTTGGCGCCCACCAGCTTCAATGTACCGCGCAGGACCGCCAACGGCTTCGACTTCAACCGGGCAAATCTGCTGCTGGCTGTTCTGGAAAAGCGGGGCGGACTGATGGTCAGCTCGTGCGACGCCTATATCAACGTCATCGGCGGCTTGTTTTTGGACGAGCCTGCCGCCGATCTGGCCATGATCGTCGCCCTGGCTTCCAGCTTCCGGGACAAACCTGTGCCTGGAGATCTGGCCGCCATCGGCGAGGTTGGCCTGACCGGAGAGCTGCGCTCAGTCAATGCGTTGGGCCAGCGGCTGAGCGAGGTGCGCCGTCTGGGTTTCACAAAGTGCCTGATCCCAGCCCGCACTGGCGGAAAGCTGGACGCCCCGGATGGCCTGCAGCTCATTCCGGTCCGCAACATCCGTGAGGCGCTGGCCGCGCTTTTGTAGGCATCGCTGTTGTACCGCAGTTCCGCCGCGGCACAAAATTGACGCAAGGAGATTCCGCACAGGGCACGCCGCAGGAGGATGCGCGCTCCAATCTGCAGTATCCGTCCTGTTGATAGACACACGCACTGGTGCAGGCTATCAGGCTCACCGGTATCACTCCAATCGAGAGGGGGTATATCTCCAACTCAACAAAATAAAAATTTTGTTGAGTTGGAGGGAGGATTTGAATACAAATGACTACCGTCTGACTGCTCCGCCGGTTCTGCGGGACTTTCTGGTGTATCATGAGACCATTCAGGGTCACTCCAGAAAAACGGTGGATGAATACTACCTGGATCTGCGCAACTTCTTCCGCTATGTGAAAATCGAAAAAGGCAAAGCACCACGTACCGCCGAGCTGGATGAAATTCCGATTGACGACGTGGATCTGGACCTGGCCAGGTCTGTCACGCTGAGCGATGTCTACTCCTACATGAATTACCTGAGCCGTGACCGGGCCAAGCACGCCAACAGCCCCTCCACCGGCTATGGTTTGGAGGCCACCGCCCGGGCCCGAAAAATCGCCGCCATCCGCTCGTTCTATAAGTATCTCACCAGCAAGGCAAAATTAATCAGCGAAAATCCCATGCAGGACCTGGATTCCCCCCGGCTGAAAAAATCGCTGCCCCGCTACCTCAGCCTGGATGAGAGCATCCAGCTTCTGGAGGCCGTGGACGAGCCCAATCAGGCGCGGGACTACTGCATTTTGACGCTGTTTCTCAACTGCGGGTTGCGAATTTCAGAGTTAGTCTCCCTTAACACGACAGATGTTCGAGAGGAACAGCTCCGTGTTCTGGGCAAGGGCAACAAGGAGCGCATGATCTTCCTCAACGAGGCCTGCCGCGCGGCGCTGGATGACTGGCTGGAGGAGCGCAGCCGTCAGGCTGCGGCCGACCCGAACGCCCTGTTCCTGACCCGCACCCATACCCGTATGACCAAGGATGCGGTGCACTATATGGTCAAACAGCGCCTCAAAAAAGCCGGGTTGGATGCCTCTCTCTATTCCAGCCATAAGCTGCGGCACACCGCGGCCACTCTTATGCTGCAGAACGGGGTGGATGTGCGCACGCTTCAGGAGGTGTTGGGACACGAAAACCTGAACACAACCCAGATCTATACTCATGTGGACAACGAAAATCTGCGCTCGGCGGCGAAGGCAAACCCGCTGGGACGAATGAAAAAGAAATCCATCCCCATTCCCCCTGGAAAATAGAAATAGGAGGCCGCTCTCTTTGAGAGCGGCCTCCTATTTCTATTCCTCACCTGTCCTCTTCCATGTCCCCTGTCCAAGCAGTAAAAGCATGGGTATCATCGAGTAGTGGTAGCGCCCCGCCACCTCGACCAGCATCTGTGCCAGGGTCAGCCCTAAGATATAGAGTGGTGCCAGCAATAGCAATCCTCTCTCTCTACTCCGCCACACCTGGACAGCACCACCGGTTGCCAGGAGAAATGCCGCATAATAGAAGCCATTACAGAGCAGGGAGAAAAACTCCGTATGCCGCAGAACCGAGGCCGAATATCCCACGCAGGCATCGTCTGATCCCAGAAATGTGCGCAGTTTTTGCTTTAGGAGCTTTGAAAAGTCAATTTCTCCAGATAAAATTCGGGCCTCTGCATCGGTCAGAAGCTGTTCCTGTGTCCATTGAGCCGTTGCCCCAGGCTGGTCGCTGTATCCATACAGGCGGTCGCTGTCCTCCTGATTCCAGCGTCCTCCGGAGTTGGGATTGAAGCCAACCAATAGGCTGTACCCCGGCGTATGGGATGGCTCCTCCCCTATCCGTACCGAGAGCCGGGCATTCCAGACCGGCCCCAGAAGGACATATGCCCCCAGCACACCGGCCATGCAGAGCCCCCACCATCTTCTCCAGTTCCGGGCAGCCAGCCGGTTCAGGTTCAACAGAGAGAGCCACAGAAGGAGCGCGATCAGCAGTATGGCCGCAATGGGACGCACCCCGTTGACCCATCGCAGAAGAACGCCGCCCGCCGTGCCGGAGAGAACCCCCATCCAAAGCGGATACCCCTTTAGGGCGGCAAACCGCTCCGTCTCCGTCAAAAGGGACAGCACACCGAGAATAAGGGCAGTATAGAGAGGCTCCGATAGCACAAGGCTGTTATAGATGGTCTGAGATGGACATAGAGTCCAGAGCAGATAAACCAGCGTAGCGGCCGGCAAGTGGAACCAGCGCAGGCACAGATGATACAAAAAACTGCCGGAGCAGACCGTCAGCAGTACATTAAGCACCGGAGCAAGCATGGGCTGTGGCCCCGACAGGCGAATAAACCAGCTCAGAAAATCGGCATATCCGAAAATATGGGGAAACAGGGCCATATACCGCCCGCCGTATACCGTTGTGCGCTCCGAAAGCGCATTGGCATATCCCCAAAAGACCGAGTAATCCCCCGCCAGGGGAACCCGTACCCTCCAGATCCAAAATACTTTGATTGCGACGCAAAGTATGGTGAGAAGCAGCCAAAGCCGCAACGGCCCCAAATGTTCCAATCGTTTCGCGGCAGGTACACACAGGGCAGTATACAGAAAAAGCCCCAGCAGCGCCAGGGCAAATGCCTGGAGATACCGTTCCCCCTGAGATATGCCAACTGCCAGCGCCGAGACTGCCAGTATAAAAAAGGCCGTCAGCAACAGCCTCTGCATGAGGTGTGCGGTACAGTTCAAGCGCAGGTTTTGTCCCATTCCAATCACGGTCCTTTCTGCCTGCTTACGATTTTTCATAGCACTTTGAAATAGTACAGGTTTTTAAATAGCCTTTTTTATTGCGTTTTCCAGGGGATATGATAGAATAGAGGATGAAATTCCCCGGATTCCGGTTGTTCAAAAACCTGTACTTTTTCAAACAAGCCCGAAAAACTCCCCTGTCCACAATTGGACAGGGGAGCGGCTTTTACATGCTTGGAAGAACCTCTTCTCCGCGAATCTCCCGGTAGGCCCCCTGTATGTGCAGGAAGCGGATCTCCTGAAAATAATAAGTGCTCAGCGGCCGCCAGTCGGCATCATAGGAGTGGGCGGCAATCAGGGTGTTTTGCAAAGTGGCTGGACGCCCGATCTCCACCACCACCGGAGTATGTCCAAATACATCCTTATTGAAGCGGAACTGGACAAAGTCTCCCGGCTCCAGCTCACTCAGCGTGGTAGAAATCCCAAAGGGTCCCGGGCTCGGCGTCTGACGGGTGATAAAGTCAAAAAAATACTCCACACCGGTCCAGGCCGGGGCCTTGTCGTTGGGGTCCCGGTAAAACCAGCCGTAGACTGGGTCGAAGTTCATCACGCCCGTTCCGGCGTACAGGCACTGGGAGGCAAAATTGGTGCAGTCGCCGCCGATCTCCTCGTAGTCATAGAAATCCGGATTTCGTCCGTAGGCCCACTGATGGGCATAGGCCACAGCGGCACGGCGGTCATAGGGTATCCGTTCCAGCATATCGCTCTCCCCTTTCCACGCATCCTATGCCGCAGAGCACAAAAAGGGCACCGGCTCTCCTTGAGAACCGGTGCTCCTTTTTATAATTGATCCGAATCGGGCCTGCTGCCGAGCATGGTAAGAAATTCCTCCTCGGTGAGCACCGGGATGCCCAGCTCCTGGGCCTTGCGCAGCTTGGAGCCCGCCGCCTCTCCGGCCACCACATAGGAGGTCTTCTTGGAAACAGAGCCGGACACTTTGCCGCCCTGAGCCTCGATCATCGCTCCGGCCTCGTCCCGGGTAAATCGCTCCAGCGTACCTGTCAACACAAAGATCTTCCCCGCCAGTTGGTCGCCCACCGGCTCCTCATGGCTTTCCAGATTCACCCCTGCTTCCCGCAGCGTGTCAATGAGGTGAATGCTCTGGGGGCTCTGGAACCACTGGAGCAGGCTTCGGGCCGTGATTCCGCCGATGTCGGGTACCGCAGTCAGTTCCTCTTCCGAGGCCGCTATCAGCGCATCCAGTGTGCCAAAGCGGGCGGCCAGCACCTTCCCCGCCTTCTGCCCCACCTGGCGGATGCCGAAGGCAAACAGCAGCCGGGACAGGTCATTGCCCTTGGACCGTTCAATGGCTGCAACGAGGTTTTCCGCGCTCTTTTTGCCCATGCGCTCTAACTGGGCCACATCCTCCGCATTGAGGTGGTACAGGTCGCCGGGCCCCTTGACCAGACCGGCGCCCACCAGATTCTCCACCACCGCGGGGCCCAAGCCCTCGATGTCCATGGCGTCCCGACTGGCGAAGTGGACCAAATGGCGCAGGCGCTGGGCAGGGCACTCTGCGCCGGTACAGCGGATGTGGGCCCCATCCTCGTCGCGGGCCACCGGCGCACCGCACACCGGGCACTGCTCCGGCAGGTGGTAGGGCTGCGTCCCCTCCGGGCGTTTCTCCTTCAGCACCTCCACAATCTCCGGAATGATCTCTCCCGCCTTCTGTACCAGCACAGTATCTCCGATGCGGATGTCCTTTTCCGCGATGAAATCCTGATTGTGAAGGGTGGCGCTTGTGACGGTGGTGCCGGCCAGACGCACCGGCTCCACTACGGCCTTCGGCGTCAGCACGCCGGTACGCCCCACCTGAACCACAATGTCCACCACCCGGGACGGCTTCTGCTCCGGCGGATATTTGTAGGCCGCCGCCCAGCGGGGAAATTTCGCCGTACTGCCCAGGGTTTCACGTTCTGCAAGGCTATTCACCTTTACAACCGCTCCGTCAATGTCAAAGGGGTAAGCCTCTCTGCCCTCCCCCATGGCCTGGATACGCTCCGCCGCCTCGGCGATCGTCTTGCAGGTGTCATGTGGAATTACTTTAAAGTGCTGTCCCCGCAGGTATTCCAGGGTTTCTGAATGGGTCTGAAAGGTCTTTCCCTCTGCCCACTGGATGTTAAAAACCCGGATATCCAGCCCTCGGGAGGCCGCGATTTTAGGGTCTAGCTGCCGCAGGGAGCCGGCCGCGGCATTCCTAGGATTGGCGAACAGGCTCTCCCCTCTCAGTTCCCGCTCCTCGTTGAGCCGTTCAAAGCTCTTTTTGGGCATAAACACCTCGCCCCGCACAATCAGGGCGGGCAGGGCCTCCGGCAGGCGCAGAGGGATGGAAGGGATGGTCCTCAGATTCTCTGTCACATCCTCCCCCACCTGTCCGTCGCCGCGGGTGGCGCCGCGCACAAAGAGGCCGTTTTCATACTCCAGCGCCACAGACAGGCCGTCCACCTTGGGCTCCACGTCGTATTCAACGCCCTCCGGCAGAGCCTCCTGCATCCGCTGATCGAACTCCTCCAGCTCCTCCACGGAGAACACGTCCTGAAGGCTCTCCAGCGGTATCCGGTGGCGCACCTCCTGGAAGCCGTCGGCCACCTTGCCCCCCACCCGCTGAGTGGGAGAATCGGGGGTAACCAGCTCCGGGTGGGCCGCCTCCAGCTCCTCCAGGCGGCGGAGCTTGTGGTCAAAATCGTAGTCGGACATGCTGGGGTTGTCCAGCACATAGTATTCATAATTCGCCTGCTCCAGCTCCCGGCGCAGGCTCTGTATCTCCTGTTTCTCGTCCATATCGGACCTCCACTTGGAATCGTCGGGTGAATTTGGGGGCTAAATGGGCGAAAATCAGGCACAAAAGCCCGCCCAAACATCCTCCCAAGGTATTAAGAATCAAATCATCGATGTCAGTGGCCCGCCCCACAAACAGCTGTAGGAACTCCACGCAGAAGGAAGTACAAAAGCCAGTCAGAAGTCCCAGCATACAGCGATTTCCCCGCCACAGTAGCGCTGGAAAAAAGCCCACCGGACAAAAGATAAGCAGATTGGCGATGGCCATGTATCCCGCCCAGCCGCCTTCCCGCAGATTTTGAAGGACCATAGGGGTCCACTGAATCTCCTGTATCGACTTAGAGAGCGGAACCAGCGGAAAAAATACCTCATGCCCGGCCAGCGCTTCCTGCCAGTGGTACGCCGTCCAGAAATAAGCGGGAAAGACGGTCAGCGCGGCCAGTCCGGCACAGAACATCACAAATAACAGCAGTGCGGCCTCGCGGAGTCCCCCACTGGCCATGCCCTGCCGGGCTAAGCGTTTTTTCCGCCAGGGCCGCAGAAGAAAAAATACAAGGGCGGCCAGCAGCATGCAGGGCAGCATCTGGGCCACATAGTCCCAGGAGACCGCCCAGTACCACAGCAGTGTATCCATTTTGGTTCCCTCCTACTGGTATCGTCCCGATTCTACCACAGAGGGAATGCCAGCGTCGTTACAAATTCCTTACGGATTTCTTACAAACCTCCGGGCAGCTCCAGATAGGTATCTGGCACCTGCCCCACCAGCAGCGTCTCAGCCGCACACACTTGTGCCTCCACGACCGTGTCCACCGTGCCGCCTGGGATCAGCAGGGTACACTCTACCTGAACATTCAGCATGACCTGATGAAGGGTCTGGTTGATCCCGGATGAGGTAAATACATGTTCAAATGCAGCGGTCGGTGTGGCCGCAGTCAACACCCGTACCGGCAGTACCGGACCCAAGTCCGACGCGGTGGCAAAGCCGGTCAGGTTTCCCAGAGGGATCCCCAGCTCCTGACTGTCAAGCTGTTCCACCTGCTCCAATATCCGGCCCAAGATCTCCGTGCGAAGTGCGTTCAACTGGGCTGTATTGGCGGCCAACACTGTCACCTGCCCAGCGGTGTCCTTCTCCAACGTCACCAGATCGCCGTAGGATATGGCTTCGCTGGACAGAGTCTCATTGACTGCGTCGTTTATGATGCTGGTTACGGCATTTTTTACCTTGGCCTTTGCCAGCTCTGTAACTGTGGGCCGGAGTGCGGCGTCGATCAAAACAATGACCGCCACCGCCAGACCGATCCCGATCAGCACGGGGAGCAGAATCCCCCCTTTTGGCCGCGCAGCGGCGGGCCGCCGCCGGCGAGGCACCCTCAGCCAGGGGCGTATCGGTCTGCGCACGGGCCTCACCTCCCGGATCAGCCTATGCGCGGACCGGCTTGCCCTATTCGCCCCGCAGCAACTCTTCCACTGCCAGCAGGACCCCGGCCTTGCCGCTCTCATAGGTCAGGCCGCCCTGGAGATAGGCCGTATAGGGCTCACGCATGGGGGCGTCGCAGGACAGCTCGATGGACGCCCCCTGAATAAAGGCCCCGGCGGCCATGATCACCGGGCAGTCATAACCCGGCATGTCCCAGGGCTCCGGTGTCACAAAAGAGTCCACCGGAGCGCCGAACTGGATGCCTTTGCAGAATTTTTTGAGGGGCTCCGGCGCGCCAAAATGAATCATCTGAATGATGTCGTGGCGTACCGTATCGGAGGTGGGCTCCGTCCGGTAGCCCAGCAGCTCCATCATCCGGGCGGCAAACACCGCCGTCTTGACTGCCTGGGCTGTGGTATGGGGGGCAAGGAAAAGCCCTTGATAGAGGCTGCGGTTGGCCCCAAAGGTGGAGCCGCACTCCTTTCCGATACCGGGGGTGGTCAGCCGCATGGCGGCCCCCCCCACCAAATCCCGCCGTCCGGCAATATAGCCGCCGGTGGGAGCCAGTCCGCCGCCGGGGTTTTTGATCAGGGAACCCACCACCAGGTCGGCCCCGGCCTGGGTGGGCTCCAATGTCTCCACAAATTCGCCGTAGCAGTTGTCCACCAGAATGGCGGCCTCCGGGTTGTTGGCCCGCACCACCTGGCACAGCGCCCCGATCTCCGCCACAGAGAGAGAGGAACGGGTGGAATAGCCCTTGGAGCGTTGGATCAGCACCGCCTTGACGCGGGGGTCCCGCACCGCCCAGGCCAGTCCCTCCGGGTCCGGCGCATCGTCAAGCAAATCTACTTGCCGATATTCGATTCCGTAACTTTTCAGGGAACCGGGGCCCTTGTCCACCACGCCGATCACCCCCAGCATAGTGTCGTAGGGGGCGCCCACGGCGGACACCAGAATGTCGCCGGGCTTCAACGCGCCAAAGAGGGCACAGGAGATGGCATGGGTGCCGTTGACGAACTGCACCCGCACCAGGGCATCTTCGGTGCCGAACAGCTCCGCGAAGATCTCATCCAGCTTGTCCCGGCCGAGATCGTCATAGCCGTAGCCGGTGGTTCCGGCAAAATAGGCCTCCGCCACCCGGTGCTTCTGAAAAGCGGCCAGGACCTTGCGGGTATTCTCCTCCGCGATGGAATCAATGCGGTCGAATTGGTCCCGCAGCCCGGCCTGCGCCTGGGCTGCCAGGGCCATTACTTTTTCACTAATCTGTAAAGGCATTTCTTTTTACACATTCCGTTCTTTCTGTATTTGAGGACTCAGCAGGTCAGCTTCGCCTGGGCGAAGGCTGCCACCAGGGCTGCGCAGGCCTCCACGTCTCCCAGATCCGCCACCTCCAGCGGCGTGTGGACATAGCGGGTGGGAATGGAGATGCCGCCGGTATACACCCCGGCCCGGCTCTGGTGGATGGCCCCGGCGTCGGTGCCTCCAAAGCGCAGGATATCCTTCTGACAAGGGATGTTACCTGTCAGTGCAAGTTTCTCCAGCTTGGCCACCACAGAAGGGTGGCAGATCACCGAACTGTCCATCACCTTGATGGCGGCCCCCTTTCCGGCCACACTGCTGCACGCATGGGGGGCCGAAGGGATGTCGTCTGAGTCCGTCACGTCCACGGCAATGCCGTAGTCCGGCGCCACCCCGTAAGCGGCGGTGCGGGCTCCGCGGAGTCCCACCTCCTCCTGTACCGTAAAGACGAAGTACAGGTCATTTTCCGTGTTCTTCAGGCGCTCCATCGCCATCAGCAGCACCGCGCAGGCGATCCGGTCGTCCAGATAGGGAGAGAAGATGCGCCCTCCGGAGCAGAAGGCGTGGGTGTCATAGACCGCAATGTCCCCCACCTGTACCATGGCCTTTGCCTCCGCCTCGTTTCGGGCCCCAATGTCCAGGTACAGGTGCTCCAGCTTCATGTCCTTGGGCTCCACCTTGCCCTCCAGGGCCAACACGCCGCGGGTACCGTTGGCGAAGCGGACGGGGGTGCCCAGCACCTCGTGGGCGGAGAGCCCGCCCACCGGGCCGAAGCGGAGGAAGCCCTTCTCGTCAATATAGGTGACCATTAGACCGATGGAGTCCATATGGGCGGCAAACAGGACCTTGGGCCCACTCCCCTTTTTATGGCAGATCAGGTTGCCCAGGGCGTCTGTGGTACAGGAATCCACGTAGGGGGCGGCCAGGGTGCGGAGCACCCCGGCGACAGCCCCCTCACTTCCGGAGGGGCCGTGGCAGGCGTTCAGGGCCTGCAAAATCTCAATCAGTTCCATGTCGGTTCACTCCTTTTCTGCCAAATGTCCAACAAAGGCCCGGATCAGGGCCAGGGCCGCCTCCGCGTCCCGCAGGCAGGTCACGCCGGACGGGGTGCGGGGGTAGCGCACGGGGATGGACACCGCCGCCGTCCGTACCCCCTCTTTGGTCCGCTGGATGGCGGCCGTATCGGTGCGTCCGGCCACCGAGCGCATGGTCTGCCAGGGGATGCCGCCGGCCTCCGCCAGGGAGCGCAACGCCTCAAAGAGCCCCCGGTCTGCAATGGCGCCCTGATCCATATAGGGCAGCACCACACCGCCGCCCAAGCTGCATCCCTGCTTGTGGGCGGGCACTCCGGCCAGATCCGCAGCATCCGCGCCGTCCACCACCAGCGCCACCTCCGGGGTGACGGAGAAGGCCGCGCCGAAGGCCCCGCGGGCCCCCACCTCCTTCTGGGCGGTAAAGACAAAGGTACAGTCCATGGGCAGTTCATCCCGCAGGAGGGTGAGCAGCACGGCGCAGCCCAACCGGCTCCCCAGGGCCTTTCCATGGAACAGGCCCGCCCCGAAGTCTCCGGCGTCACTGTCAAAGGCCGCCGTATCGCCCAGAGCGACCTGCGCCTCCGCCCCGGCCCGGTCCCTGGCTCCGATGTCGATATAGAACTCGTCCAGCTTGGGGACGGACTTCTCCTCCTCCCGGCTGACCAGATGGTAGGCCTTGAGTCCCACCACCCCCGGCACCCGCTTGGGCCCTACCAGCACCGGCTTGCCCAGGAGCACCCGGCGGTCGATGGCGCCCACAGTGTCGAATTTCAGATAGCCGTCGTCGGTGACCTGGCGGATCATGAGCCCCACCTCGTCCATGTGGGCGGTGAGGAGGAGCTTGCTACCGGTATTTTTCCGGCCCTTTTTCCAGGCAATCAGGTTGCCCAGAGCGTCCACCCGCAGCCTGTCTGCGTGGGGCTCCACCTCCGCCAGGAGGAAGGCGCGCACCTCGTCCTCCCAGCTGGACACGGCGTTAAGCGCACACAGGCGCTCCAGCAGTTCTCTCATCGCCGTGCCGCCTCCTTTCCCAGTCCCTCCGTGAAGGCGGCCAGCAGGGCCGCCACCTGTTCCATGTCCGCCAGGGAGAGCACCTCAATGGGGGAATGCATATACTTCAGCGGCAGGGACAGCACCGAGGTGGCTACCCCCTCCCGGCTGATCTGCATCTCCCAGCCGTTGGTACCGGTGTGGCCGGACATGACCTCCAGTTGGTAGGGAATCTGCCTCTCCTTCGCCTTGGCGAGCATCCGGTCGGTCATCCAGCGGGTCATGTTGGGGCCTACGCCGATGGCGGGACCTCCGCCAATGGCGAAGGCCTTGTCCGCCGGGCCGTCGGGGGTTTTGCCGTGGGTCACGTCCACCGCCACGCAGAAGTCGGGCTGGACCGCCCAGGTGCCTACCGTGGCGCCCGCCCCGGAAACCTCCTCCCGTGTGGAGCCCAGGAGATAGAGGTCTACGTCCAGCTCCCTGTCCCGCAGCAGCTCCGCCGCCCGCAGCAGGGTGACGAAGCAGGAGCGGTCGTCCATGGACTTGCCGCACATCTGATCCTCTCCCAAGGCAAAGCAGCCGCCCCGATAGACCATGGGCGTCCCCACCGGTACGGCCCGCTCCGCCTCCGTCTGGGACAGGCCCACGTCCACGAACAGCTCGGACAGGGGTATGCTCTTGTCCGCTTCCCCCCCAGCCGGACAGGTCACGATGCCCCGCCGAGGCGGGTCGGTCAGCACCACCAGCTCCCGGCCGGGCAGCATCCGGGGATCCACGCCGCCGATGCTGCGGAAGCGCAGGAAGCCGTCCTCCACGCCAGTGACCAGCAGGCCGATCTCATCCAGATGGGCGTCCAGCAGGAGCCGGGGCGCTCCCTCCTTCCCGCATCGGCGCACCCCCAGCACATTGCCCATGCGGTCCACGGACACCTCGTCCACCAGCGGCCGGAGCAGCTCCGCCGCCACCGCTGCCGCAGGGGCTTCAAAGCCGGAGGGCGCGGTGCAGGCGCACAGCCGCTCCAGGGCTTGTCTCATATCCAAATTGGGTTCACTCCTTTCCACGGATACCGAAGCAGGGCGCCGGAGGCCGTGTCCTCCGGCGTCCGCAGCCTTACTCCAGGCCGTAGATAATCCTCTTAAAAGCTGCGCCCCGCTCCATAAAATTCTTGAAGCGGTCGAAGGAGGCGCAAGCGGGCGACAGGAGCACCACGTCCCCCGGCTGGGCCAGCCCGCAGGCGGCCAGCACCGCCGCCTCAAAATCCTTGTATTCCACAATGGGCAGGGCCGCCGGATCGTAACCGGGTGCCCGCTCCACCGCCTGGCGCAGCTTGGGCGCGGTATCGCCGGTGAGCACCAATGCCTTGACGTGCTCCACCACTTCGGGGCCGAGCACATCAAAGGGAATGTGCTTGTCGTAACCGCCGGCAATCAGAACTACCTTCTGATGGAAGGAGCGCAGACCGGCGATGGTGCGGGAGGGGCTGGAGGCAATGGAGTCATTGTAGTAGCGCACCCCGTTCCTCGTCCGCACCAGCTCAATGCGGTGCTCTACCCCCGCAAATTTGGCGGCGAAGTCCCGCACCACCTGGTCGGGCACCAGCCCGTCCAGGGCGCCGATGGCCGCCATGTAATTCTCGATGTTGTGCTCGCCGGGCAGGAGGATGTTTTCCAGGTAGAGCACCGGGCGCTCGTGCATAGCGTTGCGCACCCAGATGGCCCCGTCTCTGACGAAGACGCCCTGCTCCAGCTCCTCCCGGCGGCTGAACCGGGTCACGCGGCCGCGGGCACTGACCGCAAAGCCGCGGGTGATCTCGTTATCCTGGTTCAGCACCAGCAGGCCGTCCGCCCCCTGGTGGGTGAAGATGTTCTCCTTGGCGGCGATGTACTCCTCCATAGATTTGTGTACGTCCAGGTGGTTGGGGGCCAGATTGGTGACCACCGCGATATCCGGGCTCTGCTCCATGGTCATCAACTGAAACGAAGACAGCTCCAGCACGGCCACGTCCTCTGGCACCATCCCGTCCACGTCGGGCAGCAACGGTTTGCCGATGTTGCCTCCCACATAGACGCTCTGCCCCGCCGCTTTCAGCAGCTCGGCAATGATCGTGGTGGTGGTGGTCTTTCCGTCGCTGCCGGTCACCGCGATGGTTTTGCAGGGGCAGACCTGGAAAAAAACCTCCATCTCCGAGGTGATGGTACTCCCCCGTTCCCGGGCCGCCAGCAACTGGGGCACGTCCGGACGCAGGCCGGGGGTACGGAAGATCACATCGTGGTCCAGCCCGTCCAGATAGTCCGGGCCCAGGCGCAGCTCGGCCCCCAGACTCTCCAGCTCCTCCGCCTGGCCGCCGAAGTCCTCCCTCTGCCTCTTGTCGCAGGCGGTCACCTCAACATCCGCCCGCAGCAGCATTTTGATGAGCGGTGTGTTGGACACGCCGATGCCCAGCACCGCCACCCGTTTGCCCCGCAGGGACGCCAAATACTCCTGTATGGTGGAACCCATGGCTCGTTCCTCCCTTTTTGTTTCGTCTATAACTAAAATATTATATCCCATTGAGGAGAAAATTTCAATCGAAAGGAGGGCGTTTCCTTGGGCGAGGTTGACTTGCCCTGGCCATTTTGATAAAATGTGGAAAAAAAGCCGGACTGGAGGGATTTTCTTGTCAAATGAGGCACGAAAAGACTTCAACGCTATGCTGAACGCCCGCAGGGACATGCCGAAGATATAGATAATTACCGATCCAAAGGCGATTGCAGCCTATGGAGGCGACCGCATGTACTTTGCCCCGCCCATCGATTACGACCGCGCGATGCGGAGAGTGCCCTTCGGGAAGCTCCTGACTGTTGGCGACATCCGGAGCTATCTCGCCCGGCGGAGCGGCGCCGACTTTACCGAACCCCTGACGGCCGGGCTTCTTGTGTCCATCGCCGCCTGGGCCAGCCATCAGCGCGCCGAAGACAAGATCCCTTACTGGCGGACACTGAAAACCGGCGTAGAGCTGAATGAAAAGTATCCGGGGGGCGTGGAGGCTCAGAAGGCGCTTCTGGAGGCTGAGGGACATACCGTGCTCTCCAGAGGGCGGAAGCACCTGCGGTATTATGTCCAGGACTATGAAAAGGCCCTGTTTTCGCTGGAGGAGTGCGATTCCCATTTGACAAGCGGCCCACAATACGGTACAATGTCCTTCGCAAGCAAGCTGGACAGCCGCGCGGGCGGGGCGAAAGGCCTGTCTGTGAGGAAAGTCCGGGCTCCGCAGGGCAAGGATAACGGGTAACACCCGCCGGGGGCGACCCTAGGAAAAGTGCAACAGAAATAGTCTGCCGGCCTCTGGCCGGTCAAGGTGGAAAGGTGAGGTAAGAGCTCACCCGACGGCGTGCCAAGCGTCCGTCGCTGTAAACTCTATCCGGAGCAACGCCGTGGAGGGACATATGGTCGGCCCGACCGTCCCGGGGAGGCGGCTGGAGCGTACCGGCGACGGTGCGTCGAGATAGATGGCTGTCTTAAAGGACAGAACCCGGCTTACAGGCTTACTTGCAGATACGGCCGCCCGGAGCACAGCGCTCCGGGCGGCCGTTTTTTTCGGACAGGCAACACCTGAAACGCTTCTGGAACCTCTTGAAGTTGCATTGCTTCAGATGGCAGGTCGGATTTTCCTTGGTAAAGTTATGAATAAACAGGAGGTCTGGACAAAGCCAGACCTCCGTTTTGAATGTCTGAAGTTACTCCTGATCCCAATTGTGCCAGACGTTCTGTACGTCGTCGTTGTCCTCCAGCAGATCAATGAGCTTCTCCATGTTCTTGATGTCGTCCTCATTTTCCAGCTTGACATAGTTCTGAGGCACCATCTCCACGGCGGCCTGGACGAAGGTATAGCCCTTCTCCTCCAGGGCGGCCAGCACGGCGCCGAAGGCATCGGGGTCGGTGTAGACCTCAAAGGTCTCCTCCTCCACCTGCATATCGTCCGCGCCCGCATCCAGCGCGTCCATCATCACGGTGTCCTCGTCCAGATCCTCTTTCTCGATGATGATGACGCCCTTGCGGTCAAAGGACCAGGACACGCAGCCCGTAGCCCCCAGGCCCTTGCCGTACTTGTCCAGCAGGTGGCGCACCTCGGGGGCGGTGCGGTTGCGGTTGTCGGTCAGCGCGTCCACGATCACGGCCACGCCGGAGGGGCCATAGCCCTCGTACACCACGTTCTCGTAGCTGTCGGCATTGCCGGAGCCAAGCGCCTTGTCAATGGTACGCTTGATATTGTCGTTGGGCATGTTGGCGGCCTTGGCCTTGGCAATGACGGTGGCCAGGCGGGAGTTGTTGTTGGGGTCGCCGCTGCCGCCGGTCTTGACCGCCACGATCATCTCACGGGCGATCTTGGTAAATATCTGAGAACGCTTGGCGTCCGCCGCGCCCTTGGTCTTTTGAATATTGTGCCACTTGGAATGTCCTGACATATTGATTCGTTCCCTTCCTGCAATCGAAAATCAGCGGAATTAGTCTATCACTATTTGCGCGTCTTTGCAAGCCCTTACAGGTATAAAAAGGCCTCCTTATGGCGGCTCGTAGAAAGAATCTCCACCTGTGGGAAGCCGGCGGCCAGCCATTTGACCAAAACGGGGCACACCACCTGCTCGGTCGGATAGTGCCCCGCGTCAATCAGATTGACCCCCAGGGCTTTGGCGTCCAGGAAGCCATTATACTTCACGTCGGCGGTGACAAAGGTGTCGCACCCCAGGGCCAGGGCATCCCGCAGCAGGTCGGCGCAGGCGCCGCCCCCCACGGCCACCCGGCGCACCGGGCGGCGGGCGTCCACGTAGCGCACGCCGTTGGCCCCCAGCGCCTCCTTGACGAAGACGGCAAAGGCGGGGGCATACATGGGGGCACCGGTGGTACTGCCCACCCGGCCGATGCCGTAGGGACGCCCGGAGCCATCCACCCCGTCCTGATGGAGCTGCTCAATCTGCACCAGTCCCAGCTTTTGGGCCAGGGCGTCATTGACGCCCCCCGCCACCGCGTCCAGGTTGGTATGGGCGCAGATGGCGGCGATCCTGTGCTCCGCCAGCGCCAGCAGAACCCGTCCGTCCGGATCGCCGTCCGTCACGGATTTGGCCGGGTGGAAGATCACCGGATGGTGGGATACGATCAGCTCTGCCCCCAGCTCGGCGGCTTCCTCCGCCACCTCCTCCGTGATATCCAGGGAGACCAGAATCTTTGACACGGTCTGTTCTCCCCGGCCTACCAGAAAACCGGCGTTGTCAAACTCCATTTGCAGAGAAAACGGGGCCAGTCCGTCCAGATATTGATAAATCTCTCTCACCGTTGCCATGACAGCCACTCCTCCTTCATGTCCAATAGTCCCTGATGTACCTGTTCCAGCTCTGCCAGGCGGGAGGCATCCTCCGGACGTTTGGACCGCTTCAACCCTGCTATCGCGCGCTCCGTTTGCCGCAGCAGCCGGTCTAGGTAAGCCAACCGCAGGGGGGAACCCTCTCCCCTGGTCTGTCGCCCCGCCCACAGCTCCGCCGGGGTCAGCTCCGCCATGGGTCCAGCGTACACCTCAAAGGTTGTGTAAAGGGTGTCCCCCTCCCGGCTCAGCAGCTCCCGTCGGATGGTATAGCCGTGGGCCTGAAGCCAGCGGCGCAGGAAGGGCTGGGCGCTCATGGGCTGGAGCAGAAGCAGGCATTCCCGCTCCCAGGTCCACGGGGCCGCGGCCAGAATGGCCGCGATGGTCTCGCCGCCCATCCCCGCGATGGCAATGGTATTAACCTCATCCGGCTGTATCCCGGACAGCCCGTCGCACAAGCGGAAGTCCATCCGGCCGGTCAGGCCGTATTTCTCCGCCGTGCCCCGGGCCCGCTCCAGCGGCCCCGGCCGCAGATCCGAGGCCACTGCCCCGGTAATCCTCCCCTGCTGCAGCAGCCAGACCGGCAGATACGCGTGGTCGGTTCCTACATCGGCAAACCGCGCCCCCCGGGGCACCAGCTCGGCCACCGACCGCAGGCGGGGGGTAAGTTCAACGGTTCTCATCGGTATCACCTCATGATAAAAAAGGAGCGGCCGGAGGGCCGCCCCTTTTTGGTTCCGGAGTCTTTTACTGCGCGGCGGCCACACTGGCATTGATCTTGGCCAGCAGCTCCTCCACCTCGACGCCGTGCACCATGCAGGCCTGCTCCACAGTCTCACCGCGGGAGGAGGGGCAGCCCAGGCAGTGCATGCCGATGGACAGGAAGATGGGCGCGGTCTCAGGCGCAATATCCAGGATGTCGCCGATAATCGTATCTTTTGTAATCTGAGCCATAGGTGTAATACCTCCAAAATTCTAGGATATTAGTAGTATATCCTATTTTTCTGATTTTTTCAAGACACAGTTTTCTTTTCCGTAACATCAGCGGACAAAAAAAGGACGCCCCTGTGGGCGTCCTTTTCAAGTTGGCGGTTAGCCCTGCTCGCGCATACGGGCGAAGCAGTCGCTGCAGTACACGGGACGGTCGGACTTGGGCTCGAAGGGCACCTTGGCCTCGCCGCCGCAGGCAGCGCAGGTAGCGGTGAAATACTCGCGGGGGCCACGGGAAGCGGCCTTGCGGGCATCACGGCAGGCCTTGCAGCGCTGGGGCTCGTTCTGGAAGCCGCGCTCGGCGTAGAACTCCTGCTCACCGGCGGTGAACACGAACTCCTGGCCACATTCCTTACATACCAGAGTCTTGTCTTCGTACATGATTTTACCCTCTCTTTGCTTTGTTGCCCAGGTCCGGATGATCCGATTGTGCTGGGTCAGTAATATTGCGTTCAGCTTACGCTGACATCGCCAGATGAAGATTGCTGTGCCAACTTGCGCCGAATGCGCTGGACAGCGTTGTCCACCGATTTCGGGGACTTGTTTACCTCGGCTGCGATTTCAGAATAGGACAGACCGTTCAGATACAACCGAAGTACGCTTGCTTCGAAACCGGACAATTGGCCCATCAGTGTTTCCATTCGCTCCCGGAAGGACTCCCGGCTGAGAAATATCTCCTCCGGGTCTTCCACCTGCCGGCCTGGCGCATGGTAGGCAAACCGATCTCCGTTCCCGCTAAAAAGAGGGGTTTCGAACGAGACTGAGTTGTTCAGCGGTGTGTGCTTATCTCTCGCTGCTGCTTTTATTACAGAGAACAGGCGGTTCTTGATACAGACCTCCGCATAAGTGCGAAATACAGCCGCTTTGGAGGAGTCATACTCTCGGATCGCGGCTAACAGGCCGACCATACCCTCCTGAATCAGATCCTCACTGTCGCCGCCCGCCAGAAAATAGGGGCGTGCGCACATCCGCACCAAGCGGTTATAGCGCATGACCAGACGCTCTTCTGCCACACGGTCGCCGGAGGCGGCCAAACGGCACAGCGTTTCGTCCGTGAGTTCCTGGGAAGGAATATGATCTGGTTTCATACCGGTTCTCCTTATACATTATACGCGGATAATTCTGGATTTGTCAAGCTTTTGCGCAAAAATTTCCCGTTAAGATCCATGATTTTTTATTACATTTGCCAAAAGCTCCGCCGTTTCCCGCGCTACAGGCTCGGTCTGAGCCTCCACCATCACGCGAATGAGAGCCTCAGTCCCGGAGGGGCGCACCAGAACACGACCGTTTCCGGCCAGCTTTTCCTCCTGCTCCGCCACGGCGCTCTGAAGCGCAGGGGCCGACAGGACGGCCTCCTTCTTTGCCTTATCGGCCACCGGCACATTGATGAGCACCTGGGGATAGCGTTTGCACTCCCCTACCAGCTCGGAGGCTTTCTTGCCGGAGCGGCAGAGCAGATCCAGGAATTGCAGCGCGGTGAGCTGGCCGTCTCCGGTGGTGGCGTAGCGCCGGAAAATCGTGTGCCCCGACTGCTCGCCCCCAATGACATAGCCGCACTCCTCCATCTTCTCCAGCACGTTGCGGTCGCCCACACTGGTGCAGAACAGCCCAATGCCGTGCTCCTTGCAGAAACGGTGCAGGCCCAGATTGCTCATAACGGTGCCCACAATGGCTCCGCCGGCCAGTTCCCCCGCCTCTTTCAGCGCCAGCCCACAGGCGGCGATCACCTGGTCGCCGTCGATCTCCTCTCCCGTCTCGTCCACCATCAGGCAGCGGTCCGCGTCGCCGTCAAAGGCGATGCCCAGATCATACCCGCCCGCCTTCACCATGGCTTTCAACTGGTCCAGGTGGGTGGAGCCGCAGCCGTTATTGATGTTGACGCCGTCGGGATCGGCGTGAATCACGTCGGTGTGCAGGTCGGGGAACCGGTCAAACAGCCGGGCCGCAGTGGCAGAGGCCGCGCCGTTGGCACAGTCCACCAGAATATGCAGCCCCGCCAGCTCGGAGCCAATGGTGGACACCAAGTGGTCGATATAATCCTGGGACTCCTTCTCATCGGCGTAAATCACCCGACCGATCTCCCCGCCGGTCTTGAGGGGCACGGCGATATCGTTCAGCAAAATTTCCTCAATCTTCCCCTCCAGCTCGTCGGAGAGCTTGAAGCCCTGGCCGTTGAAAATTTTGATTCCGTTGTGCTCAAAGGGGTTGTGGGAGGCGGAAATCACGATGCCCGCATCCGCCTTGGTGTCCACGGTGATCCACGCCACGGCGGGCGTGGGGATCACGCCCAGGTGGAGCACATCCGCCCCCGCGGAGCACAGCCCCGCAATCAGCGCCCCCTCCAGCAGATCCGAGGAGATGCGGGTATCCTTTCCGATGGTGAATCGAGGCTGTCCGCCTCCCTTCTCCCGGGTCATCACCTGCGCGGCGGCCATGCCCACCCGGAAGGCCAGCATGGCGTCCAGTCCGTCGTTGACGACACCGCGGATGCCGTCGGTTCCAAATAATTTACCCATATTCGATAGCCACCTCATTCTTATCAGTTCAGTCGATCGTCATTCGCTTGGTCATGCTCCCCCTCCAGCGGCGTTTTCTTCCGCCGCACCGCCTGTTTCACCGGCCTGGAGAACAGGGCGGACAACAGCCCCACCACCAAAACGGCGAGGAGGTTAGCCTCCACCGGCTCCATAAGCATATCGGCCACCCAAAAGGCAAAGACGGTGCACAGGGTGTCCAGCGGGATGTAGAGGAGATTGGCCAGACGGGGACTGGCCCAGCCGAGCTTGACCAGCGCCTTGGTCAGGCCAGCGGTGAACAGCTCCAGGGGCAGGCCGAGCACCGCCTCCACCAGAACATAGAGCACCAGCCAGCCGAAGGAGTCGCAGCGGACGCCCAGCAGATGCAGCAGCCCGGCGTCCACCAGCACAATTACCGCCATAACGCCCAGAACGAGCGCCGCGATTACACCGCCGCCCAGGATGGGAACCAGGGGGCTCTTTTTCACCCAGCTCTCCCCCTACAGCGAGAGCTGCTCCAGTCCGCAGGCCCCGCCGGGCACGGTCAGGCCCAAGTGCTCGTAGGCCCGACGGGTGACACAGCGCCCGCGGGGGGTGCGGGTGAGAAAACCCATCTGCATCAGATAGGGCTCATAGACGTCCTCGAGGGTAATTGCCTCCTCATTGATGGTAGCCGCCAGGGTCTCCAGGCCCACCGGGCCGCCGCCGTAGTGCTCAATGATGCTGGCGAGCATCCGCCGGTCGACGGCGTCCAGCCCCAGGTGGTCCACCTCCAGTGCCGTGAGCGCCTGGTCTGCCACCGGACGGGTAATCACACCCCCGGCCTTCACCTGGGCAAAGTCCCGCACCCGGCGCAGCATTCGGTTGGCGATGCGGGGTGTGCCACGGCTGCGGCAGGCGATCTCCATTGCGCCGTCCGACTCTATGGGAACGTCCAGCAGGCCGGCCGACCGGGTGACAATCTGCGCCAGCTCCTCCGGTGTGTAGAGCTCCAGGCGCAGGGTCACGCCGAAGCGGTCCCGCAGGGGTGCGGAGAGCTGCCCTGCCCGGGTGGTAGCGCCGATCAGGGTGAAGCGGGGCAGATCCAGCCGGATGGAGTTGGCCGAGGGCCCCTTGCCGATGATGATGTCGATGGCGAAGTCCTCCATGGCCGGGTATAAAATCTCCTCCACCGAGCGGTTGAGCCGGTGAATCTCGTCTACAAAGAGGATGTCGTTCTCCGCCAGATTGGTGAGCAGCGCGGCCAGATCGCCGGGCTTCTCAATGGCGGGGCCGGAGGTGATGCGGATATTGACCCCCATCTCGTTGGCAATGATGCCGCTGAGGGTGGTTTTGCCCAGGCCGGGCGGGCCGTGAAGCAGAACGTGGTCCAGGGGCTCGCCCCGCATTTTGGCGGCCTGGATAAAGACCTCCAGGTTGCCCTTGGCCTTCTCCTGCCCGATATACTCCCGCAGGGTCTTGGGGCGCAGGGAACCCTCGTTCTCGTCATCCCGCGTCAGCGATGTGGTGACGAGCGGCTCCTGGGTCTCAAACCCGGTATCGGAAAAGTCAATGCTCAAGTATGTTCACTTCCTCATTCTGACGTAGATGCGTGCAATAAAAATGAACCGCTCCCCAAGCGCATTTTTAGCCCGACGTTAATTCTTGACCATCCTTTTCAGCGCCTGCTTGATGATCTCCTCCAGGGCAAGGCCGTCCACGTCAATGCCCTTGAGAGCTACGGCAATCTCGCTCTGGCTGTAGCCCAGCACTGCCAGGGCGGCAGCGGCCTCGCTGGACTTGTTCTCCGGGATTACCGTGACGCCGGTGCCGCCATAGCTCTCGCCTCCAGGGGCGATCTGTCCCTTGGCCAGCTTGTCTTTCAGCTCCAGGATGATGCGCTGGGCGATTTTTTTCCCGATGCCCTGGGCCACCGTCAGGGCCTTTTCGTCCCCGGTGATGATGCTCATGGCCAGGGACTCGGGTGTGGCCGCAGACAGGATGGAGAGCGCAGCCTTGGGCCCAACACCGGACACCGAGGTAAGCAGCTGGAAGCAGTTGAGCTCATTCTCCGTGGAAAAGCCGAACAGCTCCATGGCGTCCTCACGGACATTCAGGTGGGTATAGAGCTTGGCCGGCTTCCCCTTTTGCAGATGGGACAGGGTGTTGTTGGTGGTGCGGCAGGCAGAAACCACCCCGCCCCGCACGGAGGTCATGGATA
>OASS01000027.1_pt1 | contig 156544 bp, 157 predicted proteins | sample 1475811 | NCBI WGS metagenome assembly OASS01 (sample SAMEA2579922, study PRJEB22360) | human gut metagenome | biome: human gut; feature: human-associated habitat; material: faeces | place: Denmark | collected 2008/2010 | reverse complement strand
CATCCCCTGTCCAGCCTCTGCGGCGGGCCGACGGGGGCCCCCGCCTCCAATGTCCTCGATGGAAACGTCCGCACAATATGGCATACCAACTATGCTCCCAAAGATGAACTGCCGCAGAGTATCACCGTTTCCTTTGACCAGCCCTATACCGTCGGCCGCTTCGTCTATACCCCACGTCAAAACGGGACAAATGGCATAATTTCGGAGTATGAGCTGTACGCCATCCACCAGGACGGCAGCAAGGACCTAGTCGCCTCCGGCTCAGACTGGGCGCTCGATGCCAAGGATAAAACCGTGAGCTTTGCACCGGTAGAAGCCGTCGGCCTGGAGCTCAAGGCGATTGCCGGCGCAGGTGGGTTCGGTACTGCCGCCGAACTCAATGTGTATGCGTATGGTCCAATCGAGCCTGCGCCCGTATATGTCCCGGTGGATGACCGGGATGCTTCCCTGGTGTTTACGGGTGCATGGAATAACGACAGCAACGGAAGCTTTTATGAAGGGACGGCCCGTTATACCAACGAGATCGGCGCGTCCGTGGAGTTCACATTTGTGGGGACGGCCATTCGGTGGTATGGTCAAAATGATGTAAATTTCGGCGCTGCGGAGGTATACGTGGACGGCGTTCTGGCAGGGGAGGTAAATGTGTATGGGCCGGCGGCGGCTCAGCAGCTTCTATTTGAGGCGGACGGTCTGGCCTATGGGAAGCATACCATCCGCATCGTCTGTGTGTCTCCGGTGGTTGACTTCGACTATTTTTCGTATGTGGGAGAATAAAGCGATTCTAGCAGGCGACTTTCAACACAAAGGATTATAGAGAAGGAGGACTCGGAAATGCGTGTTAAAAAGTTCATATCACTCACGCTCAGTACGATGCTGTGTCTGCAGCTCTTGCCCACCGCTTCTTTTGCGGCGGCGCCTGCAACGGACACCGGCAACGCAGGACTGATTGCAGAAGGTGATTATGCCATTGCCGGCAATGGCGTCCGCGTCACTTATGACGCGGACGGGCAGACAATCACTCTGTACCGCACAGAGGGATCTGGGCTTATCCAGATGAGCAAGCCTTCTCCATTGGGAGGGCCAGTGATTGGAGGGCAGGAGGTTCAGGACTTCAGCCATATTTCATGTGATGTGGAGCAGAGCACCAGCGGAGTGATGGGCAGCGGTCAGAGAATGACCATTACCTCTCAGAGCATGAGCACGGGCCTAATTCGTACCTATGTGCTGGAGACCTCTGATATCGAGGAGGGTGTGGTATATACTGCAACATCCTATGAGGCAGGAGCTTCTGATGTGGAAGTGTCTTGGTTCATTGGCAGTGTGTATGAGCTTTATGGTGCGGAAGATCGTATCTGGAGCTATAACGGCGGCGGCGAGGGGCCGATGCACTACTATGATACGCTTCAAAAGATTGACCTGACCGACTCTGGCAAGTTCAGTAGGGAGAATAAACAGGATGACACGGCTGCAAGTATTCCTGTGTCAGATATTTACATTGCTGATGGAGGGATTACCGTTGGCGATGCTTCTGCAACCAGGAGGGAGGTACATACTCCGGTTCAGGAAACCAGTGATTCAGCTCAAGTTTCTATCGGGTGGCCAGGCAAAGTCATTGCCGCCGGAAGCGTGATCGAAATTGGTGAGAGCTTTGCTGTAGTCCATCCGGGTGACTATTATAACGGCTTGAGAGGTTACAAAAATGCAATGGATCACTTGGGCGTGATTATGCCTGCACCTGGGGATATTCCTGATAGCAGCTATGATCTCCGATGGGAAAGCTGGGGCTGGGGGTTTAACTGGACGATCGACTTAATAATCGGCAAATTGGATGAACTTCAGGCAGCCGGAGTCAAGCAGATCACTTTGGATGATGGTTGGTATACCAATGCAGGAGACTGGGCCTTAAATCCAGAAAAGTTTCCAAATGGAGCCTCCGATGCGTTGCGGCTGACAGATGCAATTCATGAGCATGGTATGACTGCACTCCTTTGGTGGAGACCTTGTGACGGCGGGATCGATAGTATACTCTATCAGCAACACCCTGAATATTTCGTTATGGATGCAGATGGAAGACCTGCAAGGCTTCCTACTCCTGGTGGTGGGACCAATCCCAGCTTGGGATATGCACTTTGCCCTATGGCGGATGGTGCGATTGCAAGCCAAGTTGACTTTGTAAACCGTGCAATGAATGATTGGGGGTTCGATGGCTTCAAGGGAGATTATGTGTGGAGTATGCCTGAATGCTACAATCCTGCACATAACCACGCCTCGCCAGAAGAATCCACTGAAAAGCAATCCGAGATATACCGCGTCTCTTATGAGGCTATGGTGGCCAACGACCCCAATGTGTTCAATTTGTTGTGCAACTGCGGTACGCCCCAGGACTACTATAGTTTACCATATATGACACAGATTGCTACGGCTGACCCCACTTCTGTGGATCAAACAAGGAGACGCGTGAAAGCCTACAAGGCACTGATGGGAGATTATTTCCCTGTTACAGCCGACCACAATAACATCTGGTATCCAAGTGCCGTCGGTACGGGCTCTGTTCTCATTGAAAAACGTGACCTTAGCGGTACTGCCAAGGAAGAATATGAAAAATGGCTTGGGATTGCGGATACAGTTCAGTTGCAGAAAGGCCGGTTTATTGGCGATCTTTACAGTTATGGTTTTGACCCTTACGAAACCTATGTGGTGGAGAAAGACGGGGTTATGTACTATGCCTTCTACAAAGATGGGAGCAAATATAGCCCCACTGGCTATCCAGATATTGAGTTGAAGGGGCTAGATCCAAATAAAATGTATAGGATTGTTGACTATGTCAATGATCGTGTCGTGGCAACAAACCTGATGGGTGATAACGCTGTATTCAATACACGTTTTTCCGACTATCTACTGGTTAAAGCGGTGGAAATTTCGGAACCGGATCCAGAACCTGTTGACCCTGATTATGGTTTCACCTCTGTTGATGACAGAGACGAGGCTCTTATTTACACAGGGACATGGCATGATGACAACAACGCATCTTTCAGCGAAGGGACTGCACGTTATACCAACAGTACGGATGCTTCGGTTGTATTCTCCTTTACTGGAACTTCCATTCGCTGGTATGGCCAGAGGGATACCAATTTTGGCACGGCAGAAGTTTATTTGGACGATGAACTGAAAACAACAGTTGATGCGAATGGGGCCGCAGAAGCAGGCGTATGTCTTTTTGAAGCGCTTGATCTTCCGGCTGCCGAGCATACCATTAAAATTGTGTGCAAGAGCGGAGTGATTGATATTGACCGCTTTGCATATGAAGCTGCTACCCTTGAACCCATCTATGAAAAGGTCGATGCGCTCTCGGATCGGATCACTTATGTTGGGAATTGGGAAGAGTATCACAACAGCGAGTTCTACATGGGAAACGCAATGCGCACAGACGAAGCCGGCGCTTATGCTGAACTGACTTTCCGTGGTACAGCCGTACGCCTGTATGCAGAGATGAGCTTCAATTTTGGCACTGCAGATGTCTATTTAGACGGAGAGTTAGTGGAAAACATAATCCTATACGGCCAGGAAGCAACTGGGCAGCTAATGTTTGAGCGTACGGGACTGGAGGAAGGAGAACATACCATTCGCCTTGTACAAAACGCCTGGAACATCAATTTGGACTATATTTCTTATCTACCAGAGCAAGATCAACCAACGCCGCCGGAGACGACGGTTACTGTTGATGCAATGGACGCCCAACTGGTGTATACAGGCGTATGGAATGATGACTATCATGACGTCTTTCAGGAAGGAACCGCCCGTTATGCCATTAGTGCCGGCGCCTCGGTCGAGTTCGAATTTACTGGAAGCGAAATCCGTTGGTATGGACAAAATGATTCCAACTTCGGTGTTGCCAGCGTTTATATCGATAATGAGTTTGTGCAGCAGGTAAATGTTAACGGAGCTGCGGCTGTGGGAAAGCTTTTGTTTCAAAAGACTGATCTACCAGCCGGTTCGCACACGATCCGCATTGTGTGCGATACTCCGGTTATTGATTTGGATTATTTGACTTATACCACTAAGGCATAATGTTTCATTCCAAATAAAATAGGAGGTTACTCATTTGGATAAAATTACATTTCTTGGCGCAGGCAGTACCGTCTTTGCAAAAAATGTTTTAGGCGACTGCATTACGACGGATGCTATGCGCGAGTTTGAGTATGCGCTCTATGACATTGACCATCAGCGGTTGGAAGAGTCCTATATGATGCTTTCTAATATTAACCGGAACTCTAACGACGGAAAGGCTAAGGTCGTCAAATATGCAGACCGGCTGGATGCTTTACGTGGAGCAAAATACGTCATTAACTGCATTCAAGTGGGAGGATATGACCCCTGTACGATTACAGACTTTGAAATTCCCAAAAAATATGGACTGCGCCAGACGATCGGAGATACGCACGGCATCGGTGGAATGTTCCGGGCACTGCGCACCATCCCTGTAATGTTGGACTTTGCGAAAGACATGGAGAAGGTCTGTCCTGATGCACTCTTCATCAATTATACAAACCCCATGTCCATGCTATGCTTGGCGATGTTCCGAGCCAGTTCTGTCAATACAGTTGGTCTGTGCCACTCCCACCAGGCCTGTGTACCTGAACTCCTCGCCGAGCTTGGCATGCCCTGGGACGGCGTTTCTTACAAGATTTCGGGCATCAACCACATGGCCTGGCTATTAGAGATTAGCCGCAACGGCGAGGATCTCTATCCCATCATCCGCAAGCGTGCCCAGGAGGGACCAATTTACGCCCCCACGCTTGCATTGCGTGAGTTACATCCTGAGTATGCGGACAGAATTCCGTCAGTGGCCGAGCAGTTTACTCCTGATAATCATCATGATATGGTTCGCTTCGAAATCATGAAGCAGTTCGGCTACTTCGTCACAGAATCCAGCGAGCACAGCAGCGAATATTACCCCTGGTTCATCAAAAAGGACCATCCTGAGCTTATCGACCGCTTTCACATCCCTCTGGATGAGTACCCCCGCCGTTGCCGCGATCAGATTGCGCGGTGGAAGCAGCAGGCCGAGCATCTGGTCCACAATGAGAACCTGACCCACACGAGGAGCAGCGAGTACGCCGCCGGCATCATCGAGGCACTGGAGACCGGCAGAACCTTTGGATTTGCTGGTAACGTTCTCAATACTGGGCTTATTGACAACCTGCCCTTCGATGCCTGTGTGGAAGTCTCCTGTATGGTAAACGAGGGTCATCTCTCCCCCTGCCACATGGGGCCGCTTCCCAATCAGCTCGCCGCGCTGAATCGGCGGCAGATCGAGGTGCACCAGCTCACCGTAGATGCCGCTCTCACCAGGAAGAAGGAGTACATCTATCAGGCCGCCATGCTGGACCCCCATGCCGGGAGCGAACTGACCATCGATGAGATCCGCAGCCTTGTGGACGACCTCATACAGGCCCACGGCGACTGGTTGCCGGAGTATCATTAAATAAATGCAAGAGCCACAGGGACCCATGCCAAGGTTATTCGCGCTTGCCCCGCAACTCGTTGAGGAAGAAACAAGGAGGGAAATTTTGTGTCTACCGAAGTCGTTAAGGAAGCTAAATTAGAGGAAGAACCAAGGCAATGTACCAAGAAGGAAAAGCTCGGCCACGCAATTGGTGTACTCGGGCATGATTCTATGTATACCTTGTGGTCTACCTGGACTACTCCGTTTTTAACGGATATTCTAAAGCTGCCCGCCGGCTTCCTAGCTTTCCTTTTTGGTGGGGCTCGATTCTTTGACGCCTTTACCGATATCTCTATGGGTATCATTGCAGACCGTACTAGGAGTAAGTGGGGCCGGTTTCGCCCGTGGCTTCTCCGCTCAGGTCCTCTTATGGGGATCTGTTTAGCACTCTCTTTCTTTAAGCCCGATATCGGCACCATCGGACTGTGCATTTTTGCAGGTATTATGTATATCATCACAGGCAGTATTGTGTTTACCTCCGTGGATATACCATTCTGGAGCTTGCCTGCGGCCATGACCAGCAATACGAAAGAGCGCTCGGAAATCGTTGGCTTCACTACCACCGCGTCCAATACCATTACTGGAATTATTGGATTAGTGATGCCAATGGCACTGGCCTTCTTTGGCGAATTTAACTGGTATGTTTACTTTTTCCTTGCACTTGCTGTTGCCGTCTGGGGTGTGACCATGTACCTGATTTCCTTCAAGTTGGTACGGGAGCATGTGGTACCAGACGACAGTGAGAAGTTTGAGCTCAAACTGGCACTAAAAAATATTTTTCAAAACAAGCCCTTGCTCCTGATCCAAATCTCAAATATCTTTTGCCTGCTAGGTATGATGCTGAAAGGCTATCTCAATTATTATTATTGTGTATATAACTGGGGCAGCCTGGGTTATATGACTGTGCTGAACTTAATTAATCTGGTTGGTATGGTTGTAGGCGCATTGATCTTCACCTTTCTCTCTCAGCATATTGGGAAAAAGAATTGCATGTTTCTCTTTGCCGGGCTCATGACAATATCCAGCCTCGTTCTCTACTTTGCCGGGTATCATAACGCTATTGTACTTTTTGCCACATCTTCTGTCTCAACTGTATGCGTTGGAGCTGTCATGGTCTGTGTCAACGCGATGATGATGGATACAATTGAGTATGGCGAATGGAAAACCGGCCAGCGCAATGAAGCTATGATTACCTCTACCCGTTGCTTCGTGACCAAGTGTGTCATGGCAGTCGCAGGTATCGCTGTTGCCGCTGTAATCGGTCTGACTGGCTACATTCCCCAAGAGACCGTACAGCCGGTGAACGTATTAAATTCTTTCCACTTTGTATATACGCTAGTCAGTGCTGGAATTATAATCCTTGCAGTTGTCCCCATGCTGTTCTATAAGCTGACCGAGAAGCGCCACGCTGAGATCATGGAGGAGTTGGCCGCCCGCAAAGCCAGCAAGACCCAATGAAGAAGTTCTTAAATTTTATCGTCTGAAAACAGAACGTGCCAATGGGGCACCCGGCGGCTATCGCCGGGTGCCCTCTGTGCAAAAGGAAAGGGGAAGCTATGACCAATCTACAAATTCAAAATCCGATTTCTGAACTCTTGCAAAAGCGCGGACAGAATCGTGAAATGGGCCTCTATTCCTGCTGCAGTGCCAACGAGTATGTAATTCGGGCGGCCCTTCGCCGGGCCAAGGACCGTGATACGGTGGTGCTGGTAGAGGCGACTGCAAATCAAGTGAACCAGAACGGCGGCTATACCGGCATGACCCCGGTAGCGTTCCGGGCGTTTCTGAACCGTTTAGCTGAAGAGGAAAATTTCCCGATTGACAAACTGTTCTGCGGCGGCGACCACCTGGGTCCGCTGACCTGGACCCATCTTCCCGAGGCTGAGGCAATGAAAAACGCAGGGGAACTGATCCGCTCCTATGTACTGGCTGGCTTTTCCAAAATACATATTGATACCAGCATGCGCCTGGCGGACGACGCGCCCAATGAGCGGTTATCGGATGTTGTGATCGCCCACCGCGGCGCCCAACTCTGCCGTATCGCCGAGGAAGCTTTTGCCCAATACAGTGCGTGGCACCCGGAAGCCCCTGCGCCGGTCTATATCATCGGCAGTGAGGTGCCCATCCCAGGCGGTGCCCAGGAAAATGAGGACAGCGTAACCGTAACCGCGCCGGAGGACTGCGAAGCCACGCTGTCCACGTTCCGGGCGGCGTTCTGCTCCAATCATTTGGAGGCGGCATGGGAGCGTGTGGTTGCCATTGTGGTGCAGCCCGGGGTGGAATTTGCCGACGAAAGCGTGATCGAATATGACCGGACAGCCGCCCACAGCCTGACGGAGCATTTAAAGCGGCACCCCAACCTGGTCTTTGAAGGACATTCCACGGATTATCAGCCGCGGCAATGCCTTCGAAAGATGGTAGAGGACGGGATCGCCATTCTCAAGGTCGGACCAGCTCTGACCTTCGCCCTCCGGGAAGGACTGTTTGCCCTGGAGCAGATCGAACGGGAATTGTATGGGATGATGGATTTCCCGTGTTCCCATTTTCGTGAGATCCTGGAGCAGGTCATGCTGGAGGACCAGGGCCAGTGGACCAAATATTATCATGGCTCTATGCCGGAGAAGCGGTACGCCCGGGCTTTCAGCTACTCAGACCGGGCCCGGTATTACCTGACCAACAGCAAGGTACAGGGTGCGCTCCGCCTCCTGCTGGATAATTTGAACACAGCAGGCATCCCAATGGCCCTGATCAGCCAGTATATGCCAGTCCAATACGCCAGAGTCCATGCGGGTATATTGCCTCCCAAGGCTGAAGACCTCCTGATGGACCGTGTGGGGGACTGCATCGACGACTATCTCTATGCGGTACTCAGGGACTGAAGCAAATCTGGAGAAAGCAAAGCCTTGAATACGGAAAGGGTGGAAATATTATATGGCACTGGTAAACAGCAGAGGACTTTTGAGGGATGCCCGTGCAAACGGTTATGCGGTAGGCGCGTTCAATGTAGAAAATATGGAGATGATGCAGGCTGTCATCGCGGCGGCGGAGGCCGAGCACGCGCCGGTCATACTTCAGACGACGCCATCCACATTAAAATACGCGGAGCCAGCAGTCTTCGCGGCCATGGCCCGTGCTATGGCCGGTAAGGCGTCTGTGCCAGTGGCTATGCACCTGGATCACGGAGACCGGTTTGGACTATGTCAGCAGGCCGCGTCAGACGGTTATACCTCCCTGATGATCGACGGCTCTAAACTGCCGCTGGACGAAAATATCGCCCTGGCCCGCAGAGTGGTGGAGATGGCAAGCAGGATGTCTTCCCGGCCTTGTGTGGAAGCGGAGCTGGGGAAACTGGGCGGTAAGGAGGATGATCTGGAGGTCAAGCCAGGTGAGGATCTTTACACAGATCCAGGCGAGGCGGCCCGTTTCGTCCGGGAAACGGGAATCGACTCTTTAGCCGTAGCCATTGGGACCGCACATGGTTTCTACAAGGGCAAGCCCAGGCTGGCCTTTGAGCGGCTGACTCAGATCCGGGAAGCGGTAGATATCCCCCTGGTGCTCCATGGCTCCTCCGGTGTCCCGGACGAAGATGTGCAGCGTGCGGTATCCATGGGTGTGTGTAAGGTCAACTTCGCCACGGAGCTTCGGGCCGCCTATACCCAGGCGGTACGGGACTGTCTGGCTCATGACGCCGCGCTCTACGATCCCAAAAAATATGGGGGCCCCGCGCGGGAGGCCGTCATCTCTCTAGTGCGGCATCGTATAAAAATTTGCGCTGGTAAGGTCGGCTTGATTGCTCCCTTGTAAGTATATATGACCTTTCTTTTCTAATGCATATCGTATTCTTTTGGTGGTAAAGGTATTTCAATCTGCCTCCTGTATCATGCAAAACGAACAGAGCCCGCATAGCTTTTCTAAATTGCGGAAAGCTAAACACAACCAATCGGAAGGGGTGATATGCTTGTTCAAGCACGAAAAACAACTGTTTCATCCAGTAGAAGTGGAGCAGCCCAATCCTCAGTATGCCGCACTATTGCAGGAGCAGCTCGGCGGCGGCAACGGCGAGCTAAAAGCTGCCATGCAATATATGTCCCAGAGTTTCCGCATCAGAAACCCCAAGATCAAGGATCTGTTTATGGATATCGCGGCGGAGGAGCTGAGCCACATGGAAATGGTAGCTCAGACCATCAATCTGCTCAACGGTCATGACGTGGAAGCAGGCAAGGTCCAGGCAGGCGAGATCGAAACACATGTTTTGCTTGGCTTGAATCCCGGTCTCATCAACGCCTCCGGCTATTCCTGGACAGCAGACTATGTCACTGTCACTGGAGATCTCTGCGCGGATCTGCTGAGCAATATTGCCTCCGAGCAGCGGGCCAAGGTAGTATACGAGTACCTCTACCGCCAGATTGAGGACAAAAAGGTACGGGAAACCATCGACTTCCTGCTCAACCGTGAGGAGGCGCACAACCAAATGTTCCGGGATGCCTTTAATGAGGTGCAGGACAGCGGCTCCAATCAGGACTTCGGTACGACTAAGGCGGCAAAGATGTATTTCTCCCTGTCCAACCCCGGCCCCAATGCATTCGCGGGAAATGAAGTATCCGGGCCCAAGTTTGCAAAATAAAAAGCGGCAGGGGCCGTGTGGTCAAGAGTTCTTCTGCTTTATAAACCATTCTTTCCCTCAAGCCCTTGCTCCGCAGGGTCTTAATGGGTGCATTTTTATCATAGGCCAAAACAAGAGCCGACTTGTCAAACAAGTCGGCTCTCGTTTTATATCCTGCGCCCGTTTGTCATTCCGCCTCCCGCAGGCGCTCCACCACGGTGTGCCGGGCGATGGAGCGGTAGGTCAGCAGGGGGATCACCAACCCCAGGACCACGAAGATGGGGAAAATAAGCAGGATGGGCGCCAGGGTGAAACGGTAGGTGAAGAACCAGAACAGGCTGTTCACGGCGGTACCCAGCAGCGGCCCCATGACCACTGTGAGGAGCAGGGAGGCCAGCACGGCCGCCAGGGTGTAGAGGAGGCCCTCCAGCACCAGCATCTTCTTGAGCTGCCCGCCGGTCATCCCGATGGCCTGGAGCACGGCGAACTCCCGCCTGCGGGTGATGATACCGGTGAGCACGGCATTGAAGAAGTTGAGCACGCCCACCAGACCCACGATGAAACTCAGCGCCCCGCCCAGCATCAGGAACATCCCCCGGAAGCCCTCAAACTCTGCGGCGTAGGTGGCCTTGCTCTCGTAATCGAGCTGGGGGTTGACGTTCTCCGTGTAGTCCCGGAGAAAGCCCTCCATATCCGCCGTCGCGCCGTCGTCCACGTCAAAGGCGTAGTACATGATATCCGCCGTGCCGGTGTCCTGGAGGAAGGTCTGGTCGTTGAGGATAAACTCGTCGGCCCCGTAATAGCGGTAGCTCAGGGCGGTGGGGACGCTGACCAGGGCTGCCACCTCATACTCGAGGTCCCGGTACTTCACCGCCCGGGCGGCAAAGGGCGCGCCCTCCGGAATGTCCTCCTCTCCGCCGTACACCTCGCCGGTGTTGGGGTTGTAGTACTCGTACTCCTCCACGTGCCGCAGCGTAATTTTATCCCCCAGGCGGGCCCAGTGGCTGTCCATCTGCGGATTGCCGTAGTCGTTCTCGGAGTACACGGCAGCCACGTACCGCCCGCCCGGCTCGTAGAGCTTGGAGATATCCCCCTCCAGCACGGTCAGGCGGTCCAGGGCAAACCGCTCCATGCCGTAGAGCTGGGCCCGGTCGGCCAGCAGGCCGTCCTCCGTGCGGTCCATGCCGGACACCATCTGATCCAGGGTTTCCGCGTCGTTCCACCGGCCCCACACCGAGCGGTAGTACTCCTCGGTGATGAACTCCTCCACCGGGGAGGTGCAGCCGTAGGTGCGGCCGCCGGCCGTGATGCCGCCCCGGGCCTCCACCTCTTCCACCGCGTCTTCCGGCAGGGCCATGTCCGGGTTGAATACCTCCCCGCCGGTCTGGAAGTGTCCGGCATCGGCCAGGATGAAGTCGCTGGCCGTAAAGGCGGCGATATACTTATCCATGTCGAAGCCCTTGGCAAAGGTGACCGTCATGGTGAGCAGCACCACCGCCAGACACAGGGAGAGCACGGTGACCACCGTCTTGCCCCGGTTCCGGCCCAGGTTGGCCCAGGCCATGGAGAGCAGGGAGACTCCCTTCCCCGCCCGCTTTCCGGCCTTCCTGCGGGTTTTGCTCCCCTCGGTGTAGCGCACCGCCTCGACAGGGGACACCTTTGCCGCCATCCGGCCCGGCTTGCGGCAGGACAGGAGCACCGTCACCAGGGCGAACAGGGCGGAGGCCGCAAAGAGGACGGGGTTGACGGACACAACATTGGTCACGCCGTTCAGCCGGCCGATCACCGCCGGGGTGAGACCCGCCCCCACCAGCCAGCCCAGCAGCAGCCCCACCGGGATCCCCGCCAGGGAGAGGGCCAGTGCCTGGTAGCGGATGATGCGCTTGAGCTGGCGGCCGGTGGTGCCGATGGTCTTGAGCAGGCCGTAGAAGCGGATGTCGTTGGTGACGGAGATCTGGAACACGTTGTAGATGATCAGATAGCCAGTAAAGAGGATGAGCAGCAGCACGGCGGCAATGGCGGCCACCACCTGGACGTCCAGTCCGCTGGCGAGCTGGGCGCCGGTGTAGCCCCAGTTGACGCCGGAGCGGACATAGCCCTCCCCGGTGGCGTCCTCGCTCTGGAACCCATGGCCGGCCAGAATCTGCTCCATATCCCGCTCGATATGGGCCGAGCCGCTCTTGAGCATCACGTCCAGATTCCAGGCGCCGGTCATGCCGTCCTCCGGGGCGTTGGGGTTCACCCCCGCCTCGTCCAGCAGGGCGTCCACCCGGCTCTCCGGGAGGAGCACGTGGTTGGCTACGATGGCCTCGTCGTACTCCCACCAGCCGGAGAGGGTGAAGGTCTGAGTGGTCTCATGCCCGTCCACATCAAAGGTGAGGGTGAACCGGGCCCCCAGCTCCGGCTCCACGCCCAGCAGCTCCAGCACGTGGGTGTCGGTGGCCGCCTCGTCGGTGCCCTCCCGGGGCAGGCGGCCCTCCGCCGGGTCGCAGTACATCCAGTGGGCGTCGTTGGCATCGGCGTAGCTCACCTCCACGTGGGCCTTGTTAAAAGGGGCCTGAGTCGGCATGCCCACGAACCGCCGCAGGCCGGCCTGCCCGATCAGGGGGTCGTCCTTCAACACCTCATACTGCGCTTCGGTCAGGCGCTTGAAGCCGCCGTGGGAGTAGCCGCCCACCTGCCGGAAGTTGTTCTGCTGGAATCCGTCGTTGATGGACAGGGCGATGGTGAACAGGGAGGTAAAGAGCACCGTGGTCAGCGCAATAGCCAGCACCGCGATGAGGTTGCGGGTGCGGCTGGCCCGCAGGCTCCGCCGTGCCAGGGTGCGCACACACTTGCGGTTGGAGACGTTCATACCCTCGCCCCCTTACCGCGTGACGATGCGCCCGTCCTCGATGCGGACGATGCGGTCGGCCAACTGGGCGATCTCCTCGTTGTGGGTGATCATCACCATGGTCTGGGCGAACTTCTGCCCGGTGACCTTCATCAGTCCCAGCACATCCTGGCTGGTGCGGGAGTCCAGGTTGCCGGTGGGCTCGTCGGCCAGGAGGATGGCGGGCTTGGCGGCCAGGGCCCGTGCGATGGCCACCCGCTGCTGCTGGCCGCCGGAGAGCTGCCCGGGCAGGCTGTCCAGCTTCTTCTCCAGCCCCAGGACGGCGATCACCTCCCTGACGTAGCCCTCGTCCACCGCGCCGCCGTCCAGTTGAATGGGGAGGACGATGTTCTCATACACGCTGAGCACCGGCACCAGGTTGTATGCCTGGAACACAAAGCCGATCTTCCGCCGCCGGAAGATGGTCAGCTCCTCGTCCTTCAGGGTGGACAGCTCCCGGCCGTCCACCGTCACCGTGCCGGAGGTGGGCCGGTCCAGCCCGCCCAGCATGTGCAGCAGGGTGGACTTGCCCGACCCCGATGTGCCGATGATAGCCACGAACTCGCCGTTCTCCACGCTCAGCTCCACCCCGTCCAGGGCTTTCACCAGGGTGTCCCCCGCGCCATAATATTTCTTCAGTTCCCTGGTCTGCAAAATCGCCATTTGGAATCTCCTCCTGTGGAAAAAATGGGTACTGCCTTCTGACAGTACCCATTGTAATGGATCAATCTTTCCACACTCTTTCTCAAATCTTACAGTTTGGAAAGATCCGCCCTATTCCCGCGGGAGATAGAGGGAAAAGGTGGTTCCCTGGCCGGGGTGGGAGGCCACCTTGACATAGCCCCCCTGCCGCCGCAGGATCTCCCGGACCAGGTAGAGGCCGATGCCCACCCCCTCCTCCGCCCGCACAGCGCCGCCCCGGTAGAAGCGGCCGAAGATCCGCCCCTGCTCCTCCTCTGGGATGCCGATGCCGGTGTCGGACACGTCCAACCGGCAGAACTGCCCCAGGGGGACAGCGGAGAGGGTCACCCGTCCCCCCGCCGGGGTGTACTTCACCGCGTTGTCCACCACATTAAAGAGGGCCTCCGCCGTCCACTTCCGGTCAAAGCGGGCGGCCGCCCCACATGGCTCCGCCGCCAGGGTGAGCCCCTTGGCCTCCGCCTGGGGACGGGCCTGAGCCAGCGCCCCCTCCAGCAACGGCCCCACCGGCTGGGGCTCCGGCGCGGTGGTAATGATCCCCGTCTCCAGCCGGGAGGCTTTCACCAGGGCCTGGATCAGAAAGGACAGCTTCTCCGCCTGCCGCGACAGGGTGGCCGCCTGGGCGGCCTGCTCTGGGGACAGCTCCCCCTCCGCCAGCAGGGAGGCGTACAGCAGGATGTTGGCGATGGGGGTCTTGGTCTGGTGGGAGATGTCGGAGATCAGGGTCTGTATGGCGGCCCGCTTTCCCTCCAGTTCCCGGGCTGAGGCGGCGCTGCCGTTGAGAAACCGGGCCAGCCGGCCCTCCAGGGCGGAGAGGCGGGACTCGTCAAAGCGGCTCTCCCGAAAGCTGCCGTCCACCGCATCGGCGAGCACCGGTCCCAGCCGGGCCAGCAGCCGCCGGGTGTAGAGCCACTGGGCCAGCCCGAAGCCCACCCCCAGCGCCGCCAGGGCCAGGGCCCCGCACACCGCCGGGGTCACCGTTTTTCCTCCCAGGTGTAGCCCAGGCCGTACACCGTCTTGATGGGGGCGTCCGTCAGCTTGTCCCGCAGCCGTTTCACCGCCACCGACAGGGCGTTGGCGTCCACAAACTCGCCCCCGTCCCACACCCGGTCCAGGAGCTGCTCCCGGGTCAGGGTCTGCCCCCGGTGCTCCACCAGCAGGTGCAGCAGCCGCTGCTCCGTCTTGGACAGCTCCACCTCCGTCCCGTTCCGCATAAAGCGCAGGCGCTCAAAGTCGAAGGAGAAGGGCCCCAGCTCCAGCGCGGCCGCCGGGGCGCTCCCCCGCCGCAGCAGGCGGTTCACCCGGGCCCGCAGCACCGCCAGGGAGAAGGGCTTGGTCATGTAGTCGTCCGCCCCCAGCTCCAGACCCGCCACCTGGTCACTCTCCAGGTCGTTGGCGGTGAGAATCAGCACCGGCACCCCGCTGGTTCGCCGCAGCGCGGTGAGAAAATCCAGTCCGTTTCCGTCGGGCAGGTTGAGATCCAGCAGCACCAGCGCGTATTCCTCTTCGCCCAGGGCCGCCCGGCCCTGGGCCAGGGTGGCCGCCACCCTGATTTCCCGGCCCTCTCCGGCCAGCGCCAGGGCGATCCCCCGCCCCAGCGCCTGATCATCTTCTATCAGCAGAATCCGCTCCATGCTCCGCCCTCCCCTGTTTCGCGCCTCTTATCATAACACACTCCGGTCCCTCCGGCAACCGCCGCCTTGTCCGCATAGTGCCGCCCGTTCCGCCATATCCTAGCGTTGTTCCCTTTGAACAGGAGACCGAATATAATTTCAAAAATTATATTTAAAGTTTCTATTGATTATATTGTGCGGCATGTGTTATACTAAAGGTAAGGAAAGGTGATCCATATGAATCAGGAAAACGCACTCCCCCGCCGCAAGGCCATGCTCTATTATCCTTCCCAGGCAAAGCCGCGCCCGGCCAGGCTGCGGGAAAAGGACCGGGACCCTTATGACGGGCTGCGTCCCTGGTCCGCCATTACCCACGGCATTGGGGCCGCCCTGGCCCTGCTGGGCACCGTGCTGCTCCTGCTGCGCTGCGCCGCCCTCTCCCTCAGCCCCTGGCACGTGGTTTCCTTCCTTATCTATGGTGTGAGCATGGTGGGTCTATATACGGCCAGCACTCTCTATCACTGCCGCAACGTCAGCGTCAAGGGCCGCATCGCCCTGCGCAAGTACGACCACGCCTCTATCTACTTCCTCATCGCCGGTACCTATACCCCTATCTGCCTGGTGGTGCTCCGCACCGACGGTGCCTGGGGCTGGGCCCTGTTCGGTGTCATCTGGGCCTTGGCCCTGGCCGGGCTGGTGCTCACCCTGGCCTGGATCACCGCCCCCCGCTGGCTCACCGCCGGCATCTATATCTTCATGGGCTGGCTGGCTGTGGTGGCCCTCGTCCCCCTGCTGCGCCTGCTCCCCCCTGCCGGCTTTTTCTGGGTGCTGGGCGGCGGCATTCTCTACACCGTGGGCGGCGTGCTCTACGCCGTCAAGTGGCCTGGCCGCGATAATCCCTGCTTTGGCTGTCACGAGATTTTTCACCTGTTCATCCTTATGGGCTCGGTGTTTCACTTCATGCTCATGTACCGGGTGGTCGCGTTTCTCTGAGCACAAGTAAAGGAGCTTCCGCCATACAGCGGAAGCTCCTTTTTGCGCGGTCATTCCTCTGCTGGAGGCTCCGGCACTTCGGGCAGCGGGCCCATGGTACCCACACAGCGGTTGATCGGGGTCCCCAGGTTGTGGAACTTCTCCTCGTAGTCGGTCATTACACCGTGGATGCCGTCGGCGTGCAGGTCGCGGGTGACCTCAGACACCCCAAAGCCCACCCTGGGGAACTGGAACAGGGACCACTCGAATAGATCCCGGTTGTCTGTCTTGAAGTGGATCTCCCCCGCCTCTGCCAGCACCTGCCGGTAACGCAGCAGGAAGTCCGGGTGGGTCAGCCGCCGCTTGGCGTGGCGGTTGCTGGGCCAGGGATCGCAGAAGTTGATGTAGATGCGGTCTACCTCACCCGGAGCAAAGAACAGCGGAAGCTGCGCTACGTCCCCATCCACAAAAAAGACGTTGTGCAGCTCCTGGGCACAGACCCGCTCCATGGCGATCACCATGGCGTCCGGCACCCGTTCCACCGCAATATAGAGCGCCTGTGGATTCTGCGCCGCAGTCTCCGCCGTAAAGCGGCCCTTGCCGCAGCCCAGCTCCAGAAAGACCTCCTTCGCCTCGGGCATCAGCTCCCGCCACTTTCCCTTCCGCTCCTCCGGGTCGGAAATCAGCACCCGGGTACAGCGTTCCATCCGCACTCCCAGGTTCGGTTTTTTTCTCATTCGCATAGCCTAGCTCACCTCGTATGGGCTATCATATCATATCAAAATGCCCTCTTGCAATCCTTCTGTCTATATATTATAATAGAAAAGCTGACTGAGCAACAAAGTGGAACACTCCAACAAAATATCCGGGTGTAGCGCAGTTGGTAGCGCACGTGATTTGGATGCACTGTCCTAGCTATCCACGATGGCAACAGCCGAAGCCAGGAAAGCCTTGAAACGCGGGCGTTTGCGGGATTTCGCCGGGTCACGAAATTGGGTCGAAAAACGGCTTTGACCACAGCGCCGCCCACAGACACGAAAAACTTGCTTTTCCCTTTTCTGCATGGTATCATGCAGAAAAATTAAATATCCGGGTGTAGCCTATCGGTCAGGCACTTGCTTTGGGAGCAAGCTAAGGCTGGTTCGACTCCAGTCACTCGGACCATGCGGAGTATCATTAAAGGATCTGAAAAGGTCTGCTGATGATACTCCGCATTTTTTATTTCCAAGTTTATATAGCAATCTGTGTGGGGGCGTAGCTTAATGCTACGCCCTTTCTCGTTTCCAAAAGAATGTCCCGCTCGGGGATCTTCCGGCGATCCGGTACCTCAAAAGCACCGATGCAGTTATAGTGGATCGTCACCCGCTGATTGGTAACGCCGTCCTCCTTGACTGCCGGATAAACCTCGATGTACTGAATGAGCTCGGCAACCATGCGCTTGGTGATGGCGGTGGCGTCGGTGTAGCGGCGCACCGTTTCCAAGAAGGTGTCCACATCCATTCGCTTATCTTCCAGCTTTTTCAGCTCCAACCGCAGCGCCTTGATCCGTCCGGCGTTCTCTCCCTGCTCCTGCTCATACCGTTTGGACATTTTGGCAAACCGGGCATCGTCGATCTTGCCGGACACATTGTCCTCGTAAAGACGCTCAAAGAGCATATCCAGCTCCCTATCCCGGGCCAGCAGCCCATCCAGCTCCCGCTTCTTGCGTACCCGGTCATTTTCCGCTACCTTGGCCGAGCGGCCCACCATCGCCTTGATAAAGTCGTTTTCGTACTCATTGGCGAAACAGGCCAGCCGGTGTACCTCGTAAAGCACAACCTGTTCCAAGAAGTCCAGCCGGATATAGTGGGTAGACGAGCATTTGCGGAGCCCGGAATTGTGGTTGTTGCAGCTAAAGAACTTGATGTCGTGGTTATTCTGGTTAAAGTGGAAAGTCAGGTTGCCGCCGCACTCCGGGCATTTCAGATAGCCGCAAAAGGCGCTGGACTCCTTTGTTACGGTAGGCCGCCTCCGCCTGGTGGTTTGCAGGCTTTGCACCCTTTCCCAAGTTACACGGTCAATGATAGGCTCATGGACATTGAGGAAGATTGCCCGGTTTTCCTCCGGGTTTTCAATCCGGCGCTTCATCTTGTAGGACTTGGAATAGGTCTTGAAGTTAATTACATCGCCACAGTATTCCTGCAAGGTGAGGATTTTCTTGACGGTGGTATGGTTCCACTTGGTAGGCTCCAGCGTACTTTTGGAGCCGCCCTTGCTGATCCCCTTGCTGGTTCGATAGGCCGAGGGGTTCAGAGCCCCCATCGTCCCCAGTGCTGTGGCAATCTGCAAGGGGCCGTTGCCCTCCAAGGCCAGACGGTAGATGCAGCGCACCACCTCGGCGGCCTCCGGGTCAATCACCCAAAACCGAGGATCGTCCGGGTTCTTGATGTAGCCGTAGGGCGGCGGCGAAAGCGGAATCCCGGCGTTGCCTTTCATCTTATTGACGATCCGGCGCTTCTTAGAAATGTCCTTGGCGTAGTATTCATTCATAATGTTCTTGAACGGGGTGAAATCATCCTCGCCCTCGTCGCTGTCCACGCCATCGGACACAGCCACCAACCGCACATCATGGAGCGGGAAAAATTCCTCGGTGAGCTTGCCCACCTCAATGTAGTTTCGGCCCAGCCTGGAAAGGTCTTTCACGAACACCGCCGAGATGTACCCGGCCTCGATTGCTGCAATCATTTTCTGAAAGCCGGGGCGCTTCATGGTAGTGCCGGTGATACCGTCATCCACGAAAAAGATAGTGTCCGTATAGCCTTTGTCCTTGGCGGCCTTTTGAAGTATTTTCTTTTGGTTCTGGATGCTGTTGGACTCGCTGTCCATGTTATCATCACGGCTCAGGCGGCAGTAGAGGGCGGCTGTGCCGGTAGAGATTTTCTTGCTTGACTGCTTCATAATGTCCTCCTTTCCAAGCAGCCGAGCAAGGCTTCATCCTATGTATATTATACCTCTGCCGACCGCCCGAGTTAAGGATGTCGATGGAACAGTTGGGCTGGCTCCAGATCGGCCAGCATCAGTTTCAACAGGATGTCACGCATGGACTCGCCTTTCTCCTTGTAGACGGGCGTGACGATGAATTGGATTTTGCCGACTTGATAGATGTATTCCTCCTTGACGGGTACAGGATCTTCCATGTGGGCCTCCTTCCAGAGCGATACGAAAACAATGACCGACAGTCCCCCTTGTCCCGTGGGGAAACGCAAAAAGGCGGCACCTTTGGCGGTGCCGCCCTCTTGCCTTGCTCCACTTTGGGACAACTTGTCCCAAGGTCAGCAGGGGCTGTTCTCAAAGTGCTGCTGGGCCTCCTCCAGCCCGCAGAAGTCAAAGACCTCATGGAGCTCTGCTACCACACGCCGGATGTCCGAGGGAGAAAACCCGCAGTTTTCCATAGCGTAGATGACATAGCCCCGGGAAGCATTGTTGCTCCACGGCTGGGCGAGCAGGGCCGCCAGTTCGGGATCATGCTTCATGTTGTTTTCCTCCTTGATAAAAAGTTTCGGGAGCGCCACGCTCATTTCCTTGGCCCGTCATAAGACAGCAATACTCAGCATGACGCTCCCGAGGGGCGGAGGCCCGGAGGGGCAAGCGGCCAGCTTGTCCAGCTACGGATCGTGGCCGTGGGGTGGCTTGTCCCACTTGCGGCGCTGGTGTTGTTCGCTCGTTCTCCTGCCGGAGAAGTCACAGCGCACCCGCCGCACGGCTCCCCGCTCTATGCCTCGGGGCCGCCGCTATTCAGTTATTGATCGGATGTAACTCCTCTCATATACCAAGGACATCTGGCAGATCAATTCGGACGGGTTTACAGACACTTTTTCAAATACTGTTTCATCTTCTCAAGTCCCCGCTCCACAGAGCGCCGCACGGCACTCTCATGGACACTCTCTGCCCTTGCTACTTCGGAATAGCTCTTGCCGAGGATCACACAGGCATCCACCCGGCGACCCTGCGTTTCGGGCAAGGAATTGAGCGCAGCGCACAAATGGCAGAACAGCTCCATGCGCTCCAGCAGCTCCTGCGGGGTGGGTTCGGAAACGCAGGCGGAGTATTCGATCCCGTCCTCGCAATCGAGAGAATACTGCGCTTTGTTGCGGACGATCCGCCGCTGATAGGCGGCCTCATACAGCCTGCTTGCCCGGAGCTCGTCGGCAACTTCCTCGGAAACCTCTATGTATTCGTCGTGGGTGTACCACGGATAAAAGTCTTTCAGATTGATGGTCGTCATTTGTAATTCCTCCGTTCAGATGGTTGGGGGTGAATGGCGATCTAAACGGAGGGCGGCGGGGAGCGACACCCCGGGCTGCCTTTTCCTACTTCGGGACAACTTGTCCCGAAGTGAATAAAACAAAATGCGCCCGTGTGCCACAACGACACGCAAGCGCATAAAACTACATTTTCATTTATGTACTGCCATATTTCGCATCCGTCACCAGACTGCTCCCATTGGGCGGACGGGCTTTTTTTGACAGATTAGGGGGATGAAAAACGAAAAAGGACACAGCGATACCTCCCGGACACCGCCGTATCCTTAAAAAAGGGCGACTTTAACACACCCCCCATATTCTCATTTTTCAAAAAGAAAACGGCGGCTTGAAATGGTCACTTCAAAACCGCCGATGTGCAACACAATAACCTGCCAAATCTGCGGTTTTTTTATATACCGCAGCAGGCAGTTACGACTATATTACAAAGTAAATGGATATTTTTGCAAACCATGTTTAGAGCAGTAGAGATACAGATTTCCGACTCCTCTAACCATAGGCAAATGAAACATCGGACTTTGCTCGGGGTACAACCGTAGAAGAACCACACAATTTCCCTGAACATAAGCAATAAAATAAATATAATGTTCTTTGCTCATATCGTGATTTAGCGAAATGCAGTACTCAATATCTACTTGACTAATTGATATTTCATGTTCTGGTGTGCATAGCTTAGCTACTTCAGGCTCTAATTTACGCCCACAGCAAGAAATATTTGCTTTGCCCGTGCTGGTTAAAATATTTCCACAGACAGGGCAGACATAGAAGCGTATCTTATCGATCCTTCCTACATCCGGGCGGTTGGGATGCAGTTCTCCCTGCAAGAGTTTTAGAATATCAGCACCCAATACCGCCGAGAGTTCTTCCCAGAGGGATATATCGGGGGCGCCATGCCCACATTCCCACTTCGAGATCGCTTTATTACTGATATTCAATCGATCTGCAAGCTGCTGTTGTGTTAGCCCTTTTTCTTTTCGGAGCTGCAAAATCAGCTGTCCGACTTTTATATTATCCATTCAATCACTTCCTTTCAGCCTACCGATTTACAAATATCTTGCAATAATCTGAACCAACCGAACAGGAAGTTGCCGAAGGTCTGTTATATCCAAAAATCGTTCCGGTCCGTAAATATCACAAATGGTTTCCTTATCCTGTCCAATGGCAGCAGCCAAAAACAGAACACCTTTTCGGCCATACTCCTGTATGACCTGTTTCATATCATTATTTGCCAGTTCGCCGGTATAATCCGGCATTGCTTTGGGCTGTCCATCGCTGATACTGATTAGTAGTTTTGTGTTCTGCGGCGCTTTCATCAGTTTTTCGGCTAAAATCCGTAAGGCCATTCCATCCCGGTTGTTGCTGATGCTTTCAATACCCATCAATGCAGCTTCTTCATTCAGTTTCGGTTTTTCCCAGTCAATGTAGGAATACAATGACATTTTTTCTCTTGGAGAACGGTCAGCGGTATCCCCATAAATCAAAACGGGAATTTTACAATATTTGCAGAATTCATAGACCGCTACCGCCGCCTGCTTTGCTGCCTCCAATCGCCCAAAAGCGTTCATGGACGCCGACTGGTCAATTCGCAATGCCACCGCCAATGAAGGATTTTCTTCCGGCGGATTTTTTCTGGAGAAATACCGAAAGTCCGGTGAAGCCGTTTTCTCTGCATGAAAAACCGTACCATAAGTCCGGTTTCCAGAAAATGTCGCGGATACCTCATGCTCTAAAAGAGGCTGCGTTTTTCTGGAGAGTTCCAGAATCACAGGGCGAAGTTTTTGTGCGGTTTCTCTGTATGCCTCTCTCTGCGGTTCTGTGGCTTCCGGGCGGTGAACGATCATACCCACTTTTTCATGGATCGAACCTTTGACCGCTTCTCTGGCTTCACTGTTCAGATGCTTTCGGAAAGAGAGCTTTTCCTCTTGAAGCTGTTTTGCATCTTCTGGACTTAATTCGTGATAAATAGGTGTTCCATCCTCGCCAGTTTGCACTTGCTCTGTCTGAACCGTCGTTTCCGATGGCAAATCAGAATGCCCCTCGCTATCGGCCCGGCGCTTCAATGCCGCAGAAGGCGGCAGATCCTCCTTTGGTTCAAACGGTTCCGCCGTGGAACTGCCATCTGCACGCAGCTCCAGTTCCTCTCCGTTTGTATTGGATTTCGGAAGAACACACAATTCTTCTAATGCTGAAATTTGATTTTGCTGCTTCAGCGCCTGTTCCAACAAGGCAATTTCTTCCTCGTCCGTTGTCATCTTATAAATGACTTTATGATAGAGGGCATCTACCGGTGCTACTCCCTGCAAAACTGCGTCCACCCAATAAAAATAGGAACGCATACCAGCCACGCCCTTGATGGCGTTCGCCTTTGCGGTTTTGTCCAGCAGTATGATAATACGGGCAAAGGTTTGAAGCAATTCTGTATCCGAACACCCTGTTTTACAGGCGGTGCGCTCCACCATGACTTTGAGAGACGGCAGATCCATTTTTTCTGCATGCTGGACACGATCACGGAGCGCCTCATTCAATGGCCGACAGCCGTTATAGCCCCGATTGGTTGTTATCACCGCAATAAAATCCGGGTGCCGGTGGACGATACGGGTAGGAAGGTTGATGCTTCCATCCGGCTCTAGCGCTGAGTTTAACGCCATTAGAACAGCCGCATCCCGAATTACTGTAGGCTCTTGTATTTCCAGCAACCAACCGTTTTCATAGGCCCGGACAATTTCAGAGGGGTAATACTGATATTGTACCGCTTCGTTTTCACGACCTGCCACAGGAAGAATCGACCCTAGAATGTCCGATTTATCCATATCTGCAAAGCAGGTGATTTTTGTGTATGGTAAGCCGAAGTCGGCAGAAAGAGCTTTAGCAAGCTGTGTCTTTCCGGATCCTGCGTCACCTTCCAGCAGAATGTTTGTAATTTTCATCTCGCCCCGGTTCCAGTTGCGTTTGACGGCATCGCAGATCCTGCGCTCTGCATCACTCTCTACATGAGAAGCGGGTTTCTGCCAAACCAATGCCTGCTCTTCTTCTGTCAATCGTCTGTTCGGGGACAAATACCAATGTCCCATTTCTAATACAACTCCAATTCCTCGATAATATGGGTTAGTGTCCGCAACCGCTCCCCAGTCAATTCTCCCAAATCACTTAACGACTGAGAAAAGGTTTGAATATCCTCGTTGATGTTTGGGTTATCTACGCAGATTTCCACCGGAAGAACGCCACCCTGTACGCCAATCCGCTCCACAGTGGGATTGTCTGGATTGTAGAGCAGGGGGAAACGGTAAGCCTCCTTGAAGTACAGCAAGGTACGGCTTAAAAAGATCATCAAATCAAAGATCTGATGGATCGGAAGCTCCATGCTAATTTCCAACTCGCCGTCCTTGTTTTCTTTCCAGAGTTGCGCCGCAATCTGCATCTTTTTATTTTCCTCATTAACGGGAGCACCTAATGTCAGTTTTTTTACCGTGGACTGATAGGCGTTTCTCCCGTCCACACGGTCATAGCCCTGTGCGGTCAATACGATCTTTTCATTCATTTTGAAATCCTCCGTGCCTGCGGCGTCTGTGCCAGGTATTCTTCCAGAAGCAATTTCAATTTCTCAGTTTGGTCATCGTCCTTGTTCTCATATTTGAGAATCTTTACAACAGCATAGTCGAATCCATTTTCACCGTATTGCTGCCATAATTGCTGAAGCCTTTTATTCGGATGAAAATTTGCTGACAGCTTAAATCGATGACTGTTAAAAGCGAACTGCGTATCTGTGGAAATATCTACAAACATTTCGCCGGTTGATTTGCAGGTAATCGCAATCAGGCCCATTTCCGGGCGGCGGTTTTTCCACTCATTCAAGAGTTCCATTTTTCGCTTCATATCCATTGTTCTCACCTCGTATTCAGTCTAATATAAAATGTCTACGGTGACAATCCACGCACCGTAGAATCCAGAAGATCGAACGCGAAACAAAATACTACTATACATAAAATTTAGTTTCGTTCTCATGCCCGAACCCGAAATGTAGAATAATATAGGGTGATATTAGAATGTACCAATACGACAAACACCTTGATTTCCACGCCCTGGGCCGTGAGATCAAGCGCAAGCGGGAGGAAAAAGGCTGGACGCAGGAATACTTAGCCCAGCTCGTGAACCGCACCCCACGCTCCATCATGTATATCGAGAACCGGGGGCAATACCCCAGCTTTGATACTTTCTATCAGCTCGTCACCCTGTTGGAGATTTCCGTGGATCAATTCTTTTTTCCGGACAAGCTTAATGGAGAGAGTACCTGTCGAAAACAGATTGATGTCATGCTCAATTCCATGAACGAAAAAGAACTGACTGTAATGAAACATACCGCAGAGGGACTGCAAAAAGCCCGTGAAACGGAGGATGCGTAAGAGGAACACGCACCTCCGTTTTTTGCGCTGTTTTGGGGGCAACGCACTAACGGCAAGCAGGGCAAGTGTGGCCACACTTGCTATTTTTGCAGCCCGAGAGGGCAGCAAAAACGCTTGTTGGGGGCCTCCCCAAACCCGGCACTTCGGGACATTTTGTCCCAAAGTAAATTGTCTGCGTCACCGTCGCTACCGCTCCTGTTCCTTATTCTTGCGCCCGTCCGTCACGCCCAGCAGACAGTCAATGTTGGTCTTGACCACCACGGCCTGCCGCATTTCCTGTTGGGCGGCCCGGTACTTGGCGTACAGGGCCTTTTTCTCCGCCGCCAGCTTGCGGCGCTTTTCTTTTAATTGGGCCATCTTGGGCAGTTTGGCCCCGTCCAGAAGATCGTTCAAAGCGGCCTTGGCTGCCCGGTAGTCCGCCAGCTCCGCCTCATGCTGGGCCAGAAATCTTTTGCTATACTTGGCCGCCTTGTACTCGTCGAACACGGGCCGGGTCTTGGCGTATTGCACCACGGCTCCCATGAGCTCGGAAGTATAGGCAAGTTCAGCCTCGGTCTGACGGAGCTGCTCCGTCACCGCATGGAAACGGGCGGACGCAGCCTCGGCCTCGGTGGTGAGCTGGTCATATTCGCTGATCTGATGCTCCTGCATGAATTGCAGCGCAGCGGCCATCTGTTTGAGGTTATACACCTTGGCCCACCGCTCATAGGCCGGGCCTTTCCCGGAGCGGAGCCGCTCTTGTATATCCACGATCAGATCGACACGCCTGGGCGCAGCGGGGGCCGGAGCGTCCAACTTCGGCAAGGGGCGCTTGCCCGCAATTACATCCCGGATCTCCCCGGGATCAAAGCCTTCCCCGAGGGTTGACGAGCGGAGCCGGGTGGCCCGCTGCTGCCCCGGCACAAGGAACGAGATCGCACCGCCACGCCCCCGCTTGACCGCATAGCCGGACTCCTCCATGAGCCGAAGAAAGGCGTCAAAGCTGTCCGGGCCTTTGGCAAGGGCATCGCAGATGCCCGCCCGCAGCTGTTCTTTGTAGGAGGGCTGGCGCTCCGTCCCCAACCATGCTCCGTAATGGAGAAAACGGCCCTTGCTATGGAGCTTGGGGCTAGTGATCACGGACAGGTCATTTTCCAGACACACCCGGTCAGAGAGCCGCCGCACCGCCCGGGCCGAGCCGATAAAATCCCGGAACTTGTGGGAGCAATCCAGCGAAGTGGAGTTGTAGTAGATGTGGTTATGAATGTGCTGGCGGTCTGTGTGGGTAGCGACGAAAAAGGCATACTTGCCCTTTGTCCAGCGCATCGCCGTTTCGTAGCCCACCCGGTTTGCCTCCTCCGGGGTAATCTCTCCCGGCTTGAATGACTGGCGGATCTGATAGCACAGCACATCGGCATCCCGCCGCTGTTCCCGCCCCGTGGCAGCCTTGTACTTGGCCTTGGAGAGCAGGAACTCCGCATCGGCGGTCATGTAGTCGCACTCATAGGAGGAAATCAATTCGCCGCCCTGCGTCTTGTCCGGGTTTTGTCCATAGTCAAACCGCTCTTTCAAGGATTGGGCGACGGTTTCCCCCTTGCTGATCTTGTGCTTTTTGAAATAGGTTGTGGCCGTAGGCAGCCCTCCTTTCGATACGACAAACGGCGGCTGTTGCCAGCCGCCGCTCAGACCTTGGGACAAGTTGTCCCGAAGTATCAGCCTGTGATGAAATCCTGCAAGGAGTATTTCAGCGAGTAGAGCCTGTCCATGAGCCAGTCAGCGATGGCCGGGATGCCAAAGGGTGAAACAAGAAACGCCAGCACAAGAAACACCACGCCGCCCAGCGTCTGTCTGCCGATGAACAGGACAAGGGCCAGCAGGGTCAGCACCACACAGCCTATATGGCACAGCGCCGAAGCCACGCAGTAGAGAAATGACACGATAGCAACGAGCAGGGTTAGCGCCACCACAAAGGGGGCGGCAAGGATTTTGAGAACAATCATATCAGCTACCTCCCGTAAAATCTGCTGGGTTTGTGCTTCTATGATAATTGTACCTCTGAAAAAATTGGGGCACAAGGATGTCGAGAATCAGAACATTAGAGTTAAAAAAACATCGTGACTTTGCTTTAGTTGTGCTATATTTAGAATGTGTAATAGAATATTAAAAATAGGGTGATTAGATGAATGGTATAGATTGGAATTTGTTTTGGACTGCTTTTGGTGCCATTGGAGGTACATTAGGCGCTTTAGCTACTGCAGCTGCAGTCATCGTCGCTCTTTGGCAGACAAGATATAGCCAAAAGAAAAAACTCAAATTATCATTTACTGATGACATAGCGGTTGTTCCGCAAAATGGAACAGTAGTCAGAAGATATGTTGGTGTCCGTATTGCAAACATAGGTAACAGAGAAGTAGTAATAACAGGATGGGGGTTCGATTTAGAGAAACCTCATTCAATGATGATTGTTCCAGATTTATCGCCTATTGAAAAAGCTATTCAGCCGAAGTTGCCATATAGATTACAATTAGAAGAAAGCATAACTCTATATTATCAAAAAGATTTGTTTACTAAAGTTGTTACTGAAAGCTGTGACAATGACCAATTAAAAAAAAGCCAGCCTATTAAATTTTATGTTAGTGATAGTACTGGAAAAAAACATTATATAAACACGCAAAAAAATGCAGTAGCATATTATAACCATCAAAAATAGTTTTGGAGAAAATGTCCCCAAGAAAAAAAGCCGGGGAGCAGCACAAGGCCGCTCCCCGGCAGGTCAGAGTTCCACCACTGCCGACAGCTTTTTCAGCAGATCGGACAGCGGCTCCCAAAGGTCAGCGTAGTCCCGTTGCAGGGCCTTGATCTCATCGGGGTAAATGCCGCCGTAGGTGTTCACATGGATCGCCACTTGGTTAAGGTTGTTGGCGCAGCGCCGCTGGAGAGACACCAGCTCCCGGATGTCCGAGAGGTCAACATGGAGCACATAGCCATTCAAGGCCATTTTCCGCATATAGGCCCCCATGTTGGAAATGCCCGCCTCGGTCATGCGCTTCCTGATCAGCGCCTGTTCCTCCGGCGTCACCATTACATGAAGATGGACGCAGCGGCGGCGTTTCTTTGTCACCGTTCCTCACGCTCCCGGCTCCTGTGCTTGTTGGGCGGCTCCTTCACCTTGTCCAACTCTTTTTTCAGGGGCTGGGGCGGCAGCGCCGGGGTGTTGTTCAGCAGCCCGTCGATCATGTTGTAGTTCTGTTCGGTGGACAGTTCCACGGTTTTCAGCGAGTTATCCTGTTCGTGCATAGTACCTCCTTTGTTATTTGTCTTTCTAATTCGCACGAGAAGTGCTATAATATTAGTTGAGCCAAGATCTTCCCCCTCTTTGGCTTACCAGATCCGTTAGGTTCCGATAGGAAAAAAGCAAATGAGATAGTAACTGTAAAAGGAGGGGGTACATTGATGTCTAAAATTATCGCCAAGTTGCAAAGTCCTATTGATAAGGTGTCCGGTCACAAATACACAGGTTTTACCATTAAAGCACCATTCATCAACTTCTCATTTGCCCCTACGATTTTTACAGCCCCTAACGGGGCTGTTTTTTTGTTAGCACTATTTCTGCAAAACCGGGGCGGACGGGAAAAGGTATTGCCCTCTCCCGAACCGGCCCCGGAAAGCCTTGTGACAAGCGGGTTTTCCGGGGCCAAATGCTAACGCATTACCCCCGGTATTTCCGCATATAGCCCCGCTGCTTTTTGAGCCTTGCGGCCTTGGCGCAGCCGGGGGAACAATACCGTGTCCGGCCATCGGGGAGAAAGACCCTGCCGCATACCGGGCAGGGCCGGGTTTCCGGGGCGGGGCCTTCCGCAGCGAGGGACTCCTCCAGCACGGGATCATTGGGCAGCACCGCCTCCCGGAAGTAGCGGCACAGCGCCCCCGTCCAGCACTTCTCCAGCATATAGCAGGGACAGTCCAGCGGCAGGCACCCCACATCCCGGTCATAGTTGGCGCACAGCCTTGTCACCAGCTTGCGGATAGCCGCCTTTTCCTCACGGGTCAGCTCTCGGGCCACCGCTTCACCTCCCGCCGCCAGCGCCTTTCAGCAGTTCCCGATAGCAGGCGACGCACCCGATCCCCCGCCAGTAGGGGCAGCCGTGGCAGCGGGAGCCCTCCGGGGCCTTGACAGGCTCGGGCCGCTCATACCGGAGAACCTGCTGCATCATCGTTTCATAAGGGCTGTTGGTGAATTTCATTTGTCGCCCTCCGTTTCGTCCTCGTCGTCCTCGTCCTCCTCGTCCCACGGCGGGGTATCGTCGTAGGTTTCCAGCTCGTCCCCGTAGTCCTCCTCGGTTTCAGCGGCCCGCTGCTGCTTGGGGCGGTAGACCTTGAAATACCACCCGGCTCCGCCGCCCACCAGCGCCACCACCAGAATGAGCAGGATCGTCCCGGTGCTTCCGCCTGCCTGTTCGGGCTCCGGTTCGGGGGTAGGCTCCGGCTCCTCCACGGGTTCGGGCTCCGGCTCCGCCCCCACGCACTCGGTCATATTGGTGGAGCACACCGGGCAATCCATATTGATCGCCCCCGCCACGCACTTTTCCGTACAGGTACACTCGGGCAGTTCCGTCCCGGACGCCTCCAGAGCGGCAAGCAGATCGGCCTCGTCCACCACGCTGAAAAAGTAGGTTTCATATTGTTCAGCGTCCTCGTCGGTGGGCTTGTCGTAGTCAATGACGATGTAAAAGGTGCTGCCGCCGCTGGTCTGGACGGTGATAAATTGCTTGTTGGTGTGCTCGTCATAGAGCAGATCACGGGTCACAAGGTTGCCCTCCTCCGTGAAACCCTCGCCGGGCTCAATGGTGGGCTCGGGGGTGGTGGTTTCCTCCGTCGGGTCAAGGCCCTCCCGTTCGGGGCCGCCCCCGGCGTAGGCCGTGACGGAGAAGCCGCACAGGAACACGGCAACGCACAGCGTAACCATCAAAACACGCAGTTTTTTCATTCAGACACCTCCTCGGACTTCGGGACATTTTGTCCCAAGGTGGCCCCGGCCCGGATCTGCTGGAGCACCACGGGCAGCTCGGCAAGGGGGATACTCATGCCCCGCACGATGTCCACAATCTCGCTGTTTTCCGCCTCCACCTTTTTCTGTTCCAGCTCCTTCAGCCGGGCCTGCTGTTCGGAAATTTTGGCCTTGACCTTTTCAATCTCGGCCTCGATTTTTGCGCTTTTGGAAATTGCCATGAAAGCCTCCTTTACGGTAAACGCCCGTAGGCGTAGAAATGAGATTGCCAATAGCTGCTGTTGAGGTTGGCATAACTGATGGGATCACCACAATGGAGCATCCAGCCATCGCCCACATACAGCCCACAATGGCTGACCCCCGGCGTGTCGTAGGTGCCGACAAAAAACACCAGATCGCCCGGCTGGGGTGAGCTGGTGGGGTTGCAGTAGTTGTATAGGCCCTGGGCCCCCAGCCGCCCAACATTCCAGCCGCATTGATTGAGCACCCATGAGAGATAGCCGGAGCAGTCAAAGGAAGTGGACGGGCTGGAACCGCCCCAGACATAGGGATAGCCGATATACTTCTCCGCCTCGGTAAGCAGGGCTGAAAAGGTTTCGTCCGCCAGATATTCCTCGGGGACTTCATGCTCCACGGGATCGCCCGTGTACTTGCCCACATAATCGGAGCCTGGGAACAGATCGGGACGGTTGCCTAGCGTCGCCATGTAGAGGGCATACCGGGAAAGTTGTTCCTCGCCCATGATGTAGACAGGCAGGTGGGAAAGGTTTTCGTTGGAAAGGGTCACGGTGCAAATGTAGTAGTTGTACGGCACTTCCACATCGTAGTCGTTGCCCTCGCTGTCCGTCCGGGTTTCCGTCCGATACCGCACCTCCACCACCACATCCTCGGTGAGAATGTACTGGCGGTCAAAGAGCATTTGCAAAGTGTCCTGTACCTCGGCCAGCGTCCATTCCCCCTCATGCCATGCGCTGATGATGGACAGCAGCACATAGGGGTCATGCTCGATCTCGTCCATATCGTAGTGGTACTCGTCATAGTCGTGGGTGCTCTCGTAGGTGTCCAGATAGTTTTGCAGCTCCGCCTCCAAAGCACAGTAGGCAGCCTCCGCCCCCAGCAGGTCAGCGTCCTCGGCGGGATAGGTGGATGCCCCGATAGCGCCCGCCGTGCCGTTTCCCAGCGTTGCCAGCGAGGACATACAGGACTGCATCATCACCAGCAGCAGGAACACCGCCACAAACAGCAGCGCCCCCACAGGATGCCGCTTGACGAAGCCCACGGCCCGGGCCGCCAACTTTTCCGTGGTGACTGCCGTTTTTTCGGCGGCCTTGGCTCCTTGCTTGGCGGCCTCCCGTGCTTGTTTGGCATATTGCCGCTTGATCTTCTGCTTCTGGATCAGCCGGGACAGAGCGTTGCCCCGCATTTCCGAGTACTCCTGGGCGACCATGCGGTAGTGATAGTCTGCCGTGGCCTTGATGTGCCTGGACTCGGCCTTGCGGACAGCCTTGGCCGGGTGCTCCCGGATTTTCTTTTGCACAAACCGCTTGCCGTGGCGCAGGGCAGACTCGCCCACCAGCTCGGAGCGGTGAGCGCCCTCGGTGCCCACATTTTCCTGCTCCACCTCAAACAGCTTGCCATGCACATAACCGTGAACGCCGCCGCCCACCGTCCCGGCCACCCGGCGAACCGGACCGGGCGGCTTGGGCGGTTTCTGCTTTGCCAGCTTTTCCTTGGCCTTTTCCAGCTTTTCACCCCGCTTTTCCATGCGGAGCTTGCTGGCGGCGGTCTGTTCCTGTTGGCTCTTGTGGCGGAACTTGGACTTGGGGGACTTCGGGACATTTTGTCCCGAAGTGGCCCCGGCCTTATTCGTCTTTTCGTTCATGGGCCATATCCTCCGGGCGGGTGGTCAGCAGGTTATAGATCTCTCCCTTGGGGAATCGATCCACAAACGGGATGGTCACATTTCCATAGAACAGCAGCCCCTCGCCGGAATTGGAGTGGGTGATGTAGGAGAGCTGGTGCTCGGAAATGCCCAGTTGCTTGGCAAGGATCGCCCGGTCACTTTGGGCCTGGGACAGCAGGATCAGAAAATCCGTGTTGTCCAGAATGTTGGAGATGGCCGGGCTTGCCAGCAGGTCTTTCACATTCTGCGTGAGGGCGCTGGGGACGCAGCCTTTTTTGCGGAGCATCTTCCAAACGGCCACAAAGTAGCTGGCGGTGAGCTCGTCCCGCAGCAGGATATGGAACTCGTCAAAGTAGCACCATGTAGCGATCCCCGCCTTGTGGTTGGCGTTCACCGCCGCTGTGACAAACTCGTTGGTGGTGTGCATGGCGATCTTGCGGAGGTTTTCGCCCAGCCCTTTGAGGACGATGCACACCACCCGGGAATTGAGGTTGACATTGGTGGGGTGGTTGAACAGGTTGAGGGAGCCGGTGCAGTAGAGCTCCAGCGCCGTTGCCACACGGCGGGCCTCCGGCTCCGGCTGCTTCAAAAGCTCCTCGTACAAATCCTGCAACAGCGGCGTTTTGGCCGTTTCCAGCCCCAGCGCCATTTCCCGGTACACCAGCCGCACACAGCGGTCAATCACGGTTTTCTCAATGGGCTGCAAGCCCTCCCGTCCGCCCACGATCAGCTCACACAGGGACAACAAAAAATCCGCCTTCATGGAAAGCGGACTTTCATCGTCGTTAGCGTTCATCTGCAAATCCATAGGCGAAATGTGGTGGGGGCTGTCCGGGGCGATGTCGATGACCTGTCCGCCCAGCCGTTGCACCAGCGGGGCGTATTCGCCCATCGGGTCTACCACGATGATCCGGTCATTGGTGGCGAGGAACACATTGATCAGCTCCCGCTTGGCGGCAAAGCTCTTGCCGGAGCCCGTGGAGCCGAGGTACATCCCGTTGGCCGATTTCAGCTTTTTGCGGTCGGCCATGATGACATTGTGGGAAAGGGCGTTCATGCCGTAGTAGAGCGCCTGCCCGCCCATGCGGAGCTCCCGGGTCATAAAGGGAATGAAGATGGCCGTGGAGCTGGTGGTCATGCCCCGCTGGATCTCGATGCCGTTGTACCCCAGCACCAGTGAGGACACAAAACCCTGCTCCTGCTGCCAGTCCAGCCGTTTCAAGGCGCAGTTGTATTTCTGTGCGATGCCGCCCACGGTGAACACATCGTTTTCCAGCCGCTGCCGGGTGGGAGCGATGTTCACCACAGTAAAGGTCAGCAGGAACATCCGCTCGTTGCGGGATTGGAGGTCGGCCAGCAGCTCGGCGGCGTCCTTGGAAAAGGTAATGAGATCGGGGGGCAAAATCTCCATATCGTACCCGGCCCGCACAGCCTTTTTCTGCTCCTCGGCCTTCATGCGGCCAATGTCAGAGATTTTCCCCTTGATGGTCTTGATGGCTTTGAGCTGATCCACCGTCTGGATATGCAGCGTGACGGTGAGCTCGGCGTCCAGCTCCAAGATTTCCGCCAGCAGCTTGTCCGAGAGCTCCGACGCTAAAATCTGCAAGTAGGACGCAGCGCCCCACGACTGGCCTACCCGGAAAGTCCGGGATTGCCGGAAGTCGAAGCTGTCCGGGGCGATATAGTCCTTCGTTCCCATGCCGTGCTGGGGAATGTCCTTCCACGAAAAGCGAAACGGCTCCCGGCTCCCCGGGTGCATCTGGCCGTGGAGCACCGCCAGACGGTCACGGCCATCCAAGGGCTGGGACTGTACCCCCAGCCGTTTGAGGTTGCCCATGACATCGGCTTCCACACGGCCCAGCCGGGGCCGGGCCTCGGCCACGCTGCCAGCGGGCAGCCCAAAGGTGATGTACTTGGTGCGCTCAATGCCGTTGTTGCTCTTGGCAATCTGGCCTTTGAGCATCTCCACATATTCACGCCGGATGCTGTTGAACTCGTCCTCCTGTTCCGGGATATTCACCTTGTAGCGGTTGGCGCTGCGGGAACGGCGGTTGACAAAGGAGAGCTGAAAGGGCAAGGAACTGTCGAAGTAGTTGAGGAACGAGCTCCACCCGCCGAAGATGGCGGTCTGATCCTCAGTGGACGCCACGGCGTAGTTGATGTCCTCATATTCCACGGTCTTGGTATAGATGCCGCCGGGGAGCTGACACACCCCGTCCGGGTGCATCGCCACATAGGGGATGGTCTGCTGGGCGGATACCACCGCCCGGCGCTCATTCCTTTTTGCGTTTGGTTTTGTTTTGGCTGCGTTCAATAGACTCCTCCTTTCCCGTGAATGGAGCATAGATATTCTGCGTCCGATAGGGCCGGATGCCGGGGCGTAGGAACTTGGTGTTGATCATGTTCCGCAGCACCTTTTCAAAGGGCAGTCCGTCCTTTTCATACATCGCCATAAGAAAGGCCGGGAGCATGATCCCCAGCATGACGAACAGCGCTCCGGTGTTGCCGATGGCCCCACGGGTCAGCAGATAGGTGGGAATCCCGATGGCCGCCCCGATCCCGAAACAGATCAGCTGCCGCTTGGTCAGGTTAAAGGCAATCTTGGTTTTGATTTTGGACAGGTCATTGGGGACATTCACATAGGGCATAGGTCAGCCTCCTTTCATGCCCACCTTGGGACAATTTGTCCCGAAGTCCCGGAGCGTGGACTGTACCTCGTTGCCCCACACATCCCAGCCGGGCGGGGTCTGCCGGGCGAACAGCTCCACACGGGGCAGATCGCCCATGAGGGCCACAATTTTATCCCGGGTTTCGTCCGGCTTTTTGCTGTGGGCTTCGATGGGCGAAATGATAAACTGGTGGATGTTGGCCGCCTGCCGCTTGGGGTGGCCCCGTGTCGCCAGCAGGCAAACCTCCGCATTGGCCCGTGTCCAGAAGCCCAGTCCATAAAACCAGCTATCCGCCTTGCGATTTTTCTTGAGCCAGACAAAAGCCACGCTTTTGTAGGTGAAGCCCCATTCCCGGATCAGCCGCAGGGCCTCCGGGAGCTGGGGAAAGGTGGCCCACAGGAAAAGTGCGCTGTCCGGGGCCGCAAGATCGGCCACAGGCAGCGCACAAAGCTCGTCTATGCTCATGGTGGGGTAATGATGCTCCGCCGCCCCCTGCAAGCCCTTTTGGGAGTAGCGCCACGGGGGATCGGCGTAGATGATGGAATATGCTCCGATAATTACACTCCTTTCCCGCCACGCTCCACAGCCAGCCGTGCCTGCTCAATGCGCTGGACGGCGGGGCCATAGATGGCCGGGGCGTTTTCAAAACAGATGAAGCGGCGGCCCGTATTGAGGGCCGCCACCGCCGTTGTGCCGGAGCCAGCGCAAATATCCGCTACCACCGCTCCTTCGTCGGTGTAGGTCTTTATGAAGTATTCGCACAGCTCCACAGGCTTTTGTGTCGGGTGGATGCCGCCCATCACCGTGGGGACAAACAGCACATTTCCCGGATAGCGCCGCCCATCGCTGGAGCCGGTGCCTTGCCGCACAAATTTCCCGTAGTTGGCACTCATGCCGCTGCTGGTGTGCGTCCGGGTGTATGGCTTGCCGTAGGTGAATTGCGGATGATAGACCGGGGACTTCTGGTAGAACACCAGAATGTTCTCCGACTTTTTCAGCGGGGCTCGGTTGGCGTTGAGAAAGCCCGTCCCCCGTTCCTTGTACCATACCCACTCATAGCGGAGCATGGACAGGTTGGACGCTCCCAGCACCTTGTCATAGGGGCATTGGGCGAAAAACAGCACCGCCCCGTTGGGCTTGACCGCCCATTTCACCGCCTCCCACAGCTCGGGGAGCGGCAGCGGTACATCCCAGTAATTCCGGGTGGTGCCGTAGGGCGGATCGGTGAGCAGCATATCAACCGAGTGCTGGGGCAGGGACAGCAGCCCCTTGATCCCGTCCATGAGGTACAAGCCCTCCGCCATGTTTGGGACATTTTGTCCCAAAGTGGCTCTATCGGTCATGCCTGGACTCCTTCACCGCCGCCTTGGCGGGGCGGGCGGCGTTGTCCCGGGTGGCCTGTTTGTGGCCCTCGGCCAGCCGCTGGGCAATCGACCTTGCATCGCTCTCACCGCCCAGCAGCTCCCGCTTTTGCAGCACCTCCTCCGTTTCCGCCATGAAGCGGTACACATCCGCCTCGGAAAATTCCTCCGGGGCTTTTCCGTTCCACAGGGCCGTTCCGTCCGGCCCGTATTTTCTTGGCATACAGCACCCCTTTCTTAATGAGCACTAAAGATGCTCCGGGCAATCGTCCCCGTTTTGAACAGGCAGAAGCACAGCAGCACCGTGTACCCCACACAGCCCCAAATGGCCCCGATGGGGTCGCCGCCCGTGGCAATCCCTTGAATGAGCACCGCATAGATGGCGACGCACACAAGGATCAGCATCCCTTGGAATCCCACGGCAAACAGGGATTTCAAATAGTTTTGGCCCATGCTGCCCAGCTCCCGATTGGAGAGGGTCGCCACAGGCAGCGGGGCCAGACTTGTGAGCAGGTAAATCTCAATCATGCGCCCATAGACGATGACGAAAATCACGATGTTCAGCGCCCACATGGTTACATGAATGAGGAACGATTGGAGCCACAGCCCCAGCAGAGCGCCAAGGCTCATGGTTTCCAGACTTGCCTCCAGCGTGTCGATCATGGAGGAAGAAATGTCCGTTGAGCCCTGCACAATCCCGGCTGCGCTGGCAATCACGCTTTGGGACACATCAAACACCGCCATAACGATATTGAATGTATTGGACAGAATGAGGATGGCCGCAGCCGTTTTGAAAATCCACTTGAAGAAAATCCAGTAGTCCAGATCGTGCAGGTTGTTTTTCTCGATAATGAGCTGGATCAGCTCATAGGTGGCAACAAAGGTCAAGACCAGACCGGCAATCGGCAGTATCACCGTTTCAGAAAGCTGCCGTATGAGGGAAAAGACCCCGGCGTTCCACGCCGCCGGGGTCGTCCCTACTTGCACCGCAATCTCTCCGACACGGGTATTGACCGTATCAAAAAGCCCCGTGAGGTTGCCCATGATCCCCTCGATCAGAAGCCCTTTTAACCAGTCTGTCAGCCAGTCGGTGAGAAATCCCATAAGCTATCGCCCTTAAAACAGGCCGGACAGCAGGGGGATCAGGGTGGTGCCCAGCACGATGATGCCGCCGCCCGCCATGAGCTGCTTCATGCCCTGGCTCTTTGCTGATGTGTGATAAAGAAGTAGTAGAAGTGTAAAAAATTTTGCCGTTCCTATCCGGCGTTTGCGCATTGCGCCGGATAGGTCGGGCGGTCATTCGGGCAGGTCTACCTTGCCAACGAAAGAGTAATAAATATCAATGTCCTGTCTGCGTGTGCCGTTCTCGTCATAGCTGCACTCATGCACAACGATTTTCTCCACAAACTCACGCAAAAGGGTAGGGGTAAGTTCTTCAAAGCTGGTGTACTTGCGGACAACATTCATAAACTTTTCTGCGTTTACCGTGGCTTCCTGCGCTTTGGAAAGCTCTGCCCGGATAGCGGCGGCTCTCTCTTTCAGTTCTTTCTGCTCGGCTTCATAGTCTGCCGACAGCTCCGTGAAACGCTCGTCTGAAATGCGCCCGGTCACGCTGTCCTCATACAGCCGCTTGAAGATAGCGGATAACTCGCTGATACGCTTCTCGGCGGCTTCCAGCTCCTTTTTCCTTGCGGCGTTCCTGCGCTTGCCCCCGTCCTCGTTCTGCTCGATCAGCAGCTTCATAAACCGGGCTTCGTGCTTCGCTGCATAGCTGGTGACTTTCCGCAGATTGTCGGTCACTCCGGCGGTCAACAGGTCGGTGCGGATAAAGTGCGCCGTACAGTCACGGGTACGCTTCTTGTAGCTCCCGCAGATATAACAATCCTGCTTGCGGGTGGCGTTCTGGTAACGCTGCTGGTAAAGGACGCTGCCGCAGTCGGCACAAAAGAGTATGCCGGAGAATAAGCCCACTTCATCATAGCGGTTCGGGCGTTTGCGCTGCTTGCGTAACTCCTGCACACGCTCCCACATCTGGGTGTCAATGATAGGCTCATGGTGGTTCTCGAAAATCGCCTGTTTCTCAATGGGGTTCTCTACGCTGTGCTTGGTCTTGTAGGACGGCTTCTCCGTCTTGAAGTTTACCAGACAGCCCGTGTACTCCCTGTTTTCAAGGATATGTACCACGGTATTGGTCGCCCACTTGCACTCATAGCCGGGGTGGTAGCGGCGGGTGCTTCCCGTCCGACGGTATTCCAGCGTTCCCGGCGTGGGGATCTCCTGCTCTGTGAGCATACGGGCTATCTTGGTCGGCCCGTTCCCGGCAAGGCACAAGCTGTAAATCTGCCGCACAACAGGGGCGGCTTCCCCGTCAATGATAAAATTTTCGTCCTCGTCCATAAAGTAGCCGTATACGGGTTTGCTCGTGACGGGCTTCCCGCTCATACCCTTAGACCGTTTTACTGCTTTGATTTTCTTGCTCGTATCTCTCACCAGCCATTCGTTAAAAATGTTCCGCAGAGGGGCAAAATCATTGTCGCCCTGTGCGCTGTCCACTCCGTCATTGATAGCGATAAAGCGGACGCCTTTCTGTGGGAAAATCATTTCCGTATACATTCCCACTTGCAGATAGTTTCGCCCTAACCGTGACATATCCTTGACGATAACGGTGCCGACTTTTCCGGCTTCAATGTCCGCAAGCATGGCTTGAAAACCGGGTCTTTGGAAGTTCGCCCCAGAATAACCGTCATCTGTGTACCATTGCAGATTGGAAAAGCCGTTCTGCTTCGCATAGGTTTCAAGAATACGCTTCTGGTTTGAAATAGAATTGCTCTCACCTTGCAGCTCGTCCTCGTGGGATAATCTCGGATAAAGGGCGGTAATAAGGTTTCGGGTGGTCTGTCTTAACATAGTGTCCTCCATTTCCGACAGCCAGCCCCACTATTCCGTATGACTATCATACCACACGCCGGGGCTGGCTGTACAGTCCTTTCTGCTTCTTTACGTCCCGTCAAATTGCCGATTTTTGTGTAGCAGCTTCCGCTTCCAGCACTTTCAGCATTTTATCGGCGGCGGTGGCGGTGGTGTCCTGCTTGAAATAGCCGGAAACGACAAGGACAGAATTACCTATGCGGATTTCCGTCACGCAATCCGGGCGGCGGGTGCTGCGGTCATTCTTTGGGGTGTTGGTCATAGGCGGCTCTCCTTTCTGTTCATCAGCTTTTTCAGTTGTCCCATTTTCTCCTGCGCCGTGGCTTTTCGGAAGTTGCTCCCGGTAAAGCGGACAGGAGAACACATTTCAATCAGACGGTCATAAATGCGGGCGTGGGCGGTGTCCTCCGGGTGCTGCAAGTCCTCCAGCGTGAGATTAGTCGTGACGATCAGCGGCCTGCCGCTGCGGTAACGGCTGTCAATCACGTTGTAGACCTGCTCTAAGCCGTATTCCGTTCCCCGTTCCATTCCAAAATCGTCAAGGATAAGCAGCGGGAAGCTGCAAAGTCGGGAGATATATTCATTCCTGCCCTCAAAGCTGGCGGCAAGGTCACCCAATATCAATGCAAAGTTTGTCATGCACACGGGGATTTCACGCTCCATAAGGGCATTTGCGATACAGCCCGCAAAATAGCTCTTGCCTGTGCCAACGCCGCCCCATAGCAGATAGCCAATGTTGCGCTCTTTCATGGTTTCCCAGTTCTCCACATAGAAATGGGCGTGTTCCATTTGCGGGCACTTGCCGTTGTCGTTCTCAAACGTCCAGCCCTGCATAGCCGGGTCTGTAAAGCCCCGCCGCTTCAACCGCTCGACAGTTTCAAGGTGACTGCGCTGTTTCTCTGCGGCTTCCCGTTCCTCACGCTCTGCCCGCTGGCAGTCACATTCTGCCGGGTGGCGGTCACGCCCCAGCCATGCGGCGGTTTCTTTGGGGAAATAGCCCTCTTTGGGCTTGTGGCACTTCCCGCAGTATAAAAGCCCGTCCTCGCCGGTGTAGTCCTCCGGCTCCGGCGTGGTGTCGGTCATATTCAAAATCATTTCATCAAATCCATTCGTCATAAGCTCTCGCCCTCCTTACAGGTATAATCGGGTATGCCCTTTTTCGGGGCTTTCTTGGCTGCGTCCTCCTGCGCCCACTTGAAAATCGTGGCTGCATGGCTCTTGTATTTCCTCCCGCTGGAAGCGATATGGCAGGATAGGCGGTCAATGTAATACTCCCACTTGCCGGGAAGCTCTGTTTTCAGCCCGTCAAGCTCCGTATCGGAAAGAATGACATTGTGGTATCTGCCATAGGCGGCGGGGGCGGGGTGTCCCGTTTCTAACTCTCTCTCTTTTTCTATTTCTATATCTATCTCTTTCTCTATCTCTATCTCTGGTGGACAAATGTCCGCTCGATATGGTGGACATTTGTCCGCCCCTGTCTGCGGCAGGGCTTTTTGTTCCTGCAAAGCCAGCCGCGCCCTGCGCTTGCGCTCCCCCTCGGTAGAGGACTGGCCGATTAAAAGCTCAATGTTGCTCATGTAGAGTGCGCCGCTTGGCAAAGGCTCCACAAGCCCCAGCTTCATAAAGATTTTCAAAGCTCTCTCTACGGTACCTACCTGCTGGCGGGTAATGGTCGCAATCATCTGGGCGGTGTAGGGGATATTCTCGTCAAGCTGCAATTTCCCGCCGTTTTTCAGCGATTTCAAGTACAGCTTCAAGAGAATGTTGGAATAGATAACGCCGTCCTGCATACTTTCCAGCAGAACGATTGCATCATCGTCAAAATAGCTCTCTTTCAGCTTGAGGTAGTAATATTTGCGGTTATCTGCCATAGGCTGCGTCCTCCTTTTTCCAGCGTTTGGAATAATAGCGAGGGCATAGTATGATAACCGCCCGGAAGCTCTGTTTGCAGTCACGGGTGCAGCCCCGGCATAGGTCGTTGTAAGTGATACGGTTGCGGTGGTTGAGGAAGAAAGACCATTCCAGCCGCCGCTTCTTGCTCATTCTCGGCAATGGTAAGCTCCTTTCTGCCGTTCCTATCGGTGTAGCGGGATAGGGGGCATTTTCTGTATGTTCTCGGTATCATTTTCGGGCTTTTTCTGCCCTGTAAGCCCCGTTTGGAAGTCGGGGAGTATTGCGGTAAGGGTTCATATCATACCTGTATTTTTGTAGGGTTTCGGTATCATTTCGGGGCGGTCTTTAACGCTCCTGTTCACGCTTTTTCTGCTGGCTCGGTGCGCCCCTTAAAATCTGGTCGATATTGCGTCTGACTGTCTGAAGCTCCTGCGCCCGCTGGCGTTTCTCCCGGTAGTCGTTATATCCGGCGTTCTTCTGGACGGTAAGCTGCTCAATCTCCCTTTGCAGGGCTTTGCTGGCTGGCAGCTTGGTTATTCCATGCTCCCGGAAATAACGGGCGGCTGTGTCCGCTATGATAAAATCGCTTTCGTGCTGTTCCCGGTAGGCTCTCCGGGCTTTCTCCGATTTCTGCGCTTTCAGACCGTCACGGGCGGGCTTCGTGCCGATATAGCCCAAAAGGTTGCGCTGCAATTCCTTTTTCTCCCGGATAGCGGCTTCCAGCCCTTTCAGTCCGGCAAGGCTCTCCTGCGTGGCGGTGTTGGCTGCGGAAATGGCAGCGTCCAGCTCGTCCGGGGAAGAAAAGCCATACTGCTGGTAGAGCATGAGGGTAGCCGACATCTGTTTGAGGTTGTGCATGGTCGCCCACTTCTCATAGCCCCGTCCTTTCCCCTCGGCTCGCTTGGCGGCTATGTCTACCATGCGCTGTACAGCGTCATTGTTCGGGGCGTTTTTCGCTTCTTTTTTCGTCCGTAAGCGGTCTTTGATACTGCCGGGGTATTCCGCTATGGCTGCGGGTTTTTCGGCGGCTCTGGCGGCGTTCTGCTCCAAAACGGAGAGGACAGCAGCCCGGTCAAAATCGTCCCCCAGCTTCCGGGCGGTAATTGGCTTCGTCCTGTCCGGCGTGAGGTAACTTAGCCGCCCCCGGCTCTCCTTGACGGTCACACCATGCCGGAGAAGCAGGGCGGCAAACTCATCAAAGCCGGAAGCAGCGGCAAGGGCTTCCCGGATAGTCCGGCGCAGCTTCGCCTTATCCGTTTCAAACTTGGTCTGCCGGGGCGCGATACCGTCCGCAGCAATAGGGGCGTTGGCTCTGTCAAGGGCAGCCTGTCCTTTCTTCTGCGCCCAATACTCACGCTCGGTAATGCGTTCTTTGCTGCCGTTCAAAAGGTCTATCTGGTAAAGCCCCTCGCTGTGGCACATCTCCATGACTTCGGCTTTCAGATAGTTCATAGCTGCGTCCGTACAGCGGTGCTTGCAGCCTGCTTTCCTGTCCGCTGGCCTGTCCATGTGGGGCAGCATGGGAACCTCCGCAATCCGCAGACTGTTAATGACGATATGCACATGGATATTTTCGGTGTGGCTGTGTCCGTCCGGGTGGGTGCAGACAAGGGCCTGGTGTCCGGGGAAATGCTCGGCGCAGAACTTCTCGCCCAGCTCCTGCGCCCGATCAACGGTCAAGCCGTTGTCCGGGCCGTCCCGTGGGTCAAAGCTGATGATGTAGTGGTGGCTCTTTACGTCCTCCCGTTTCTGGTTCTTGCCGTAGCGGAGATTGGAGCGCATACAGGCAACGGCAAAATCCTCCCCGCCACAATTCAGAGAGGATATGCGGTAGTCTACCCTCGGTATGAGCCGCCCGTCTGCGTCAAGGGTGGGCTTCATGGTAAACTCGTCATGCTCGAATGTGAGGTATTTTTCAGCGTCCCCGTAGTTGGCATTTTTAGAGCTGATATGTTTGAGTATCGCCAACGGCTTCACCTACTTTCTGCAAGACTTCAAACTTCAAGGCGGCAAGGTCGGCGGCGGCTCCCCGCACTTCCTTTTCCAGCCCCCGGTAGGGGCTTCCGTATTCGTTCAGGCTCCGGGCAATCTGGTTTAAGTTGCCGCCGATTTTCCCGTACTCTGCCGTGAGCTTGGAGAGGGCGGCAAGCAGCCCGTCATTGACCGGGGAAACGGTGACAATGGGGCGTATGGTCGCTTTCCGTATGGCTTGCCGGATAAACTCGGACTGGCTGATTTCATAAGCCGCCAGCCGCCCGGTGAAGTCGGCGTATTCTTCATCGGTCATGCGGGTCTTTACCACATGACGGCGGTGGGGCGTATTGTATTTCTTTCGCATGGTCTGTGACCTCCTTTCTCGCCCGACAGGGCGCATAGCAGGGTTTGGGGAAGGCACTCCCCAACAAGATTCCCGCAGGGGCAAAAATAAGCGGAGAGCGAATTTTGGCACCTCGGTAGAATCTTGCTCTGAAAAACTCCGGCGTTCCCCGGCTCCCGTCCTTTCCGCTAACAAAACGTTTCAAAAGGGCTTTGCTACCCGCTATTCCGGCTTATCTTGAAAATTTTCCTTTCACTACCTACAACACCACGCAAAGCAAAATGGACGGAGATTTTTAGAATTTCCCCTCTATTCCCTACAACACCACGCAAGCCGGAATAGGCGGACAATGGCAGTATTTTTTTCTTTGATACCCTCTACGGATAAGTAAGGGATTTTGCCAACTGCGGCGGCTATTTTCCCTTTTGTTTTTTCATACTGGGGATTTTCAAAAATGCCAAACAGGAACGAAAAAAAGCAGCAAATCTGTTGAATAGATTTACTGCTTTCTGGTTGCCGGCGAAGCGGCGGTTATTCAGTTGTAGGCGGTAGGGCTATCTCCCAAAGCGGAACTTGAAAATAGCTGTGAGAAGCGTCTGGGTGATGTAGTCCTCTGTATCTTGGTCTACCCGTCCATTCACACGGGCGGCACATTGTATGCGGCGGCGGTAATACTGCAATACAGTTCCCACCGCTTCCGGCTCCCCGCTGGCGGCTTGGACGATTGTTTCATAGGGGAGAAGCCTATTATTTCTCATATGCCATTCCCTCCATTTCCGCTTGGAGCTGCCGTAGGGCTTTTCGGATATGGTAGCCCGCTGTGCTGCGGCTGCGCCCGTACTGTCTGCCAATTTCGTGCTGTGGAATACGCTTGAAAAAGGACAGGTAAATCATTTCCCGCTCCCGTTCGTCCAGCCGTGACAGGGCTTCCGCAAGTAAACCGCTGCTGAAAATGACCGTATCGCCGCAAAGGGTAAGTATGTATTCCTCGTCCGGCTCCGGGGCTTGGAAATATTCATCTGTCGTGCCTAAAGGGTAGTGCTTTTCGTCTGTGAGGTATTCAAGGGATATTTCTCTTTTGTGCTTCCTGCTCCGTGTCCTCGCTGCGTTGATCGTTGCATTTCGGATAACGACTTTGCAAAAGGCATGGAAAGTGTACTCGATATGTTCCCGATATTCTTCTGTACAGGTCATGGAAAATCCCCCTTTCCTCCCAAAAGGGCTGTGGCTGGTTAGTAGTTGCTTTTTATGATAGTAAGGGGCGGCAGCACTTTAGGCTGTCGCTCCTTGACTGCCTAACTGCAAAACCGGGCGGGGCTGTCAACGGCGGGCGAAGCCCGTTCATCTTGACCGTTGACTGGCTCGGCCGGGTTTGCTATTTATCCGGCAAACTTGAATTTATTTTAAGCTATCACGTTTTACCTTTTTAAGCCTTACTATCATTACCATAGGAATTTCTTTATTGTTTTTGAAACATTCTTCATAAAATCCATCAATGACAAATCCAGCTCTGAAACAAAGGTTAAAAATATCTTGTATGGAACGATGATAATAAATCTGCTCCTCCGGCTGCCCTTCGATCGCTATATCATAGTAACTGTGCGGTGTCATATATTTTTCAGTCAATGTGATAAAACAAGGGTGCTGCGTTGCAAAGACAAAAATCCCGTTTTCCTCCAATAGTTCATAAACAGCCATAAAAAGCGGTTCAATATCCGTAATATCCATAATTGCCATATTAGAAACTGCTTTCGTAAAGGCTCGATTTCTTTTTAATCCTAATAAGCTTTCTCTATTGGTCGCATCCGCTACGCAAAACTCAATTTGTTTTGCATATTGTGATCGCCGTCTTTTAGCCAATTCTATCATTTTTTTGCTGTAATCAAAAGCGACGACCGAAGCGCCTCTCTGTGCAAGATACGAAGAATAATTTCCATTGCCGCACGCAATATCCAAAATGTAATCCGAAGGATCAGGAGAGAGAAGTTCCGTTACTTTGGGACGTACTACCTCTCTGTGAAATTCATTGGATTCGTCACCCATTGCATCATCCCAAAATTGTGCGTTTTTCTCCCAGATCTTTTTGCTTTCCTCTGTTCCCATGTTCTCTCCCACTCCCAAAATTTGCCTTTTTGCTTCCATTAAATCTTCCTTACTATATTCCATTGTTACCCTCCATAACTTCTGATTGTTGCCGTCTTGACTATTATGTATCTTTTCTTTCCAAAATGGTATAGGCTTTTATTTTTATAATGCTGCAAAACTTTTCTTCTGTAAGGTATTCAAAGGATATTTCCCTTTGCCGCCGCTATTGGAAAGCCAAAAGCAGCGGCTTTTTTACGCGATATGACCGAAAAGACTAGAAAGCAGGATATGTCATCATTTGTCATTTCTTCTCAATGTAATAACTGCATGGCATATCAAGCCAAATACAAGAGAAAAACAGCCACCGCCAAATAGTGATGCTCCCCACCCTGCACCCGACATTGTCATAAAACCGCCAACAAAGAAAATACCAATGCCAAGAAATATCCCGACACCATAAAAAAGTCCAATTGCCATATCATACTTATTAAATTGTCGTTTCTCTTTTTTTCACATGTTTCCATTTTTGTTATTACCTCCTTCGCAAAATCGTCCATGTGGACTCCAAAAAGAAAACAAATTTTTTTCAACGTATTTAAATCGGGTTCATTAACATCTCTCTCCCAATTCGATAGCGCCTGCCGGGTAACATTCAATTTCCCAGCCAGTTCTTCCTGTGTCATTCCCGATTGTGTTCGCAGATGACGTATTTGCTTTCCTGTTGTAATATCCGTCTGTTTCTGGTTCAAAATGGTTCCTCCTCTCTGATGCTGATTTTATCAATGATATTTCGCAATAGCCAGCAATGAACGTTTGCATTGCGCAAGATGTTACATTATCTTCTGAAACATATGCCGGATCTTGTCTAAACGGCTGTTCGGGCGGCGTGGCTGAAACACAGGCTCGCCGGAAGTTTCCTGATACCCTTTTAATTCTGTAATGCAGACACTTCTTCCATTTGTATAAAAATTCAAATCATTTCTATATTCACCAATACAACGGGCAGGGATTTCCCCCTTAAAAATAACTTCATCTTTTTCAAGTCTGGTTGATTCAATGATTGCGCAATACTTTGGTGCGTCATTATAAGCCCGTGAAAGATATTCCTGCGGTGCAAAAAGGGTAAAGGAAAGGTATGGTTCCAACAGTTGTGTTCCTGCTTTTTTCAATGCCTGCTCCAACACGACAGGCGCAAGAAAACGAAAATCAGCGGGGGTGCTGACCGGGCTGTAATAAACTCCATAATCAAAACAAATTTGGCAGTCTGTCACTCCCCAGCCATATAAGCCCTGCTCCATTCCATAACGCACACCCTCCATGACGGCATTTTGAAAACTTTGGTTTAAATAGCCGAGAGATACCTCGCTTTTATATTGTGTTCCGCTTCCAACAGGAAGCGGTGTTACAGTCAAACCAATAGATGCCCAAAACGGATTCGGCGGCACTTCAATATGAATCGTGTAGCTCGCTTTTTTTTGCGGTCTTTCCAGATAAATAACCGAAGGCTCTTTCATAGCCACGCCCACATGATATTTTTCTTCTAATAGCGAACAAATAACTTCTAACTGTACTTTTCCCAAAAAAGATAACATAATCTCATGTGTAACAGTATCAATGTCAAAATGCAAAAGAGGGTCTGTATCAGCAATCTCTGCGAGGGCATTTAACAGGGCTTCCCTTTGCTCCGGCTTTTGCGGCTCTACCGTTGTCCGAAGTAATGGCATGGGATTATCAATCCATGTTTTGTGAGGCAGGAGTTTTTCATTTCCCAGAATGTCGTTCAGTTTCAAAGTATCATCAGCTAAAATAACAATTTCTCCCGGACAGGCATGGTCAGCCGGGACGATTTCACCATTTGACGGAATACACATTTCTGTAATCTTTATTTTTTTCTTTTTTGACAGCAGCAGGGTATCCCGTAAATGGAGCGTCCCATGATACAGGCGTAAATAAGAAAGCCGTTTTTTCCGCTCTGTATACTCAACCTTAAAAACATATCCACATAATTCAGACTGAATATCGTCTGTTTCTGTAATGAAAGTTTCTGTAACCGCTTCAATCAGTTTTTCTGTTCCTAAATTGTCTTTTGCACTCCCATGATAAACAGGAAACAAAGAGCAGCATCTGGTTCTTTTGCACTTTTCATATTGTAATTCCTGTATATCCAAAGAATCCTCTGCAACATATCGTTCTAATAGTTCATCGCTTCCGGAAATAATCATATCCCATTTGTCCAAATCAGAAATATCGGTCATGGATATTTGGGGCGACAGGGAAACCTCCTGCATGACAATCATATCACTGGTAAGTTTGTCTTTAATGCTTTGGTAAACACGCTGTAGGTCGATTCCATTTTGGTCTATCTTATTTATAAAGATAATTGTCGGAATGTTCATTTTCTGAAGCGCATGGAATAATATACGCGTCTGTGCCTGTACGCCGTCTTTTGCCGAAATGACTAAAACAGCTCCGTCAAGGACAGATAAAGAGCGGTATGCTTCGGTTAAAAAATCCATATGACCGGGAGTGTCCACGATATTGATTTTATAATCATTCCAGCAAAAAGAAGTAACCGCTGTCTGAATGGTAATTCCGCGCTGCCGTTCCAAAATCATAGTGTCTGTTCTTGTAGTTCCTTTATCCACGTTTCCTTGTTCCGCAATCGCTCCACTGGTGTACAGCAGGCTTTCCGTCAATGTTGTTTTTCCTGCGTCTACATGGGCGAGAATTCCAATATTGATTATTTTCATGTGATTGTCCTCCTTTTACAGCCCCAAAAGGGCATAAAAATCCCCAGCAGTAAAATACTTTTACCACTGGGGATTATAATTTGCGGACATACACATATACAGCATACACCTGTTTGTGATTGCTGTTTTTCGGATATGTCAAAATTGATAAGGCAAAAGTATTCTTAAATTGGGTACAAAAAACCAAGCCCCCACAAAAGGGACTATCATAATCCTTTGTTCCCACTATTTGATTATAGTTTTATTTAAGAATACCTTGCCGCATATTTTTTACTCCTTTTTTGGAATGATGCTATTATATCACATTAGTTTTAGGAAAGAAAGTACCTAAAAGAAATTTTTCTTCCCCTTATATGTAACAATCATACCGACTTTCTGGCGTTCAGAATGGTTTCTGCTGTCTGCTGTGGTGTTTGGTTGGAATTGTCCAGCCAAAAGCCGATCCGTGGTGTTGTCTGCATAAATGTATCGTATAAGGTTTCAACCGTAAAGCCGGAATAGCCTGTTTTCTCCCTGTATCGTTCCCTTCCTTTTATTGTTTCCACATCTGGACAAAGAACGACAACCTCAACAGGGTATTTATGCGGCACAAAAAATATGTACATGTAACTAATTCAACACATTTATAATTTGAATAGGGACATTATAGCATTTACTAAATACAAATTCAATGTATACGGAAATAAAGATATAAGGAGTGGGAAGGATTCCGCCGTAGTCGGCATTGTAGGAAAATCCAAAAGTTTAGATTTTCCCACAATGCTTATCTTTTGGTCTTTGGTTCGGAATAGTGTAGTGCTGGCGGTCTATCTCTTGTTTTCGGTTGCTTGCTTCCTTACCGTACATGAGCATTGGCGCCGGGGTTGTCCGAGCCATAGCCCTCCAGCAGGTTCACCACGCCCCACACGCCAAGGCCAGCGCCGAGGGCCACAACGAGGGTCTGCAAAGTGTCGATGGCAGAAGAAAAGAACTGCATATAGCCTCCATTTCTCCGGGGAATACCCGGGCATGAAAAAAGCCGCCCTTACAGGCGGCGCTTGCCGCACCTTGGGACAATTTGTCCCGAAGTGCTATTTATACAAAGGCGTCCGGGTCATCGAGATCGTCATAGTTGAGGATGTCCTCGTCCTCGTCTGTGAGCGCCTCGTCCGGCACGGTCGCCTCGTACACCTCACATTCCTCGGCCAGCCCGGGCCGCCTGCGGCGGTTAATGAGCTTGTCGAGGGAAAAGGCGTTTTTCTGTTTGTCGGCCTCCGCCGTGTACTTGTAGTTGGGGTGCTGCTTCAAATCGTACTTCTTGGAATAGAACGGGGGCAGGCCCCGGAGCTGCAAGATGCACCTGTCACCGGGCATGGTGGCAAGCTCGCTGGGGGTCATCAGCTCCCGGCCCAACCGTTGGTTGTTCTGGCTGTAACTTTCCGACTGGCCCCGTGTCCGCCCATCCGTCTGCATGGAGATCGTGGCTTTGCCCAGCCAGTTTTCGGAAATCTCCTTGATGGTGGAGCTTTCCCGCCCGCCGAGAAAAATCACGCTGTCCATGTTGCCGAGGATCGTTTCAGCATTTTTGTCATAGATGGCCTTGCATTGGGCCAACTGCTGATAAAAGAGTGTCAGACTGACCTCTCTGGAACGAATAACAGCCACCAGCTTTTCGAGGTTTGGCACCTGTCCCGTATTGGCCGCCTCGTCCCACAGCACCCGCACATGATGGGGCAGGCGGCCCCCGTGAATATTGTCCGCCCGTTCACAGAGCAGATTGAACATCTGCGAAAAGGCCAGCGCCACCAGAAAATTGTAGGTGCTGTCGGTGTCGCTGATACAGAAGAAAGTGGCCGTGCGCCTGTCGCCCATGCGGTCAAGCTCCAGCTCGTCATAGGACATGATCTCCCGGAGCTGGGGGATGTCAAATGGGGCCAGCCGGGAGCCGCAGGAGATCAGAATCGACTTGGCCGTTTTGCCGCTGGCCAGCTTGTACTTCTTGTACTGTTTCACCGCAAAGCAATCTGGCTTGCGCTGTTCCAGTCCCTTGAACATATAGTCCACGGCATTGAGAAAGTCCTCGTCATCCTCCTTCACTTCCATGCCGGAGATCATGTCAACCAGCGTATTCATGTTGCGCTCCTCCTCGGAGCCCTCAAAAATGATGTACCCCAGCAGGGCGCAATACAAAAGCGTTTCGGCCTTCGTCCAGAACGGATCGCCCTCTTTGCCCTCGCCCTTGGTGTTGGAAATCAGGGCGTTTACAAACTTCAAGATGTCCGCCTCGTTCTTGATGTAGGCCAGCGGATTATAGTGCATGGATTTTGTAAAATCTATGCTGTTGAATACCTTGATTTTGTATCCCCGCTGTTGGAGAAAGTGGCCTACTTGCCCGAGGACTCCTCCTTTCGGATCGACACAGACATACGAGGAATGAGCCTGGAGCAGCTGGGGCGTGAGCCAGAACCGGGTTTTGCCGGAGCCGGACGAGCCGATGACGCAGGCGTTTAGGTTGCGGGCGTTGGCCGGATTTTTGGGCCGGGTGTTGATGGTGAGCAGCTCTGTCCCGGTGAGAATGATATTATTTTCAAACTTAGGATCGACAAAAGGCTTGATGTCTTTTTCGGTGCCCCACCGGGCGGAGCCGTATTCCTCGTCCCGCCTGTACTTCTTTGCGTTTTTGCTTTTGAAGTAGATCAGCAGGCGAAAGGCTACCGCCCCCACAATACCCACCAGCCAGTCAAAGGGATCAAGCCCCGGCGCAAAGTCGGCAAAGGCCGGGCCGATGCTCCGGCCCAGCCCCAGCAGCTTTTCACCAAACCCGGCCCCCGTCGCCAGACGGTAGGCCGTCCCCAGCTTCAGACAGGCCCAGCCGATGAACAGATAGGGAATGTTAGGGAGAATGTACTTTCGGATCTTATCTGTCGGCATGAACCACCTCCTGTACCCGCTCTTTGGGACGGGGCCGCTCTTGGGCAAGCTGCTCCGACGCCCGTTTGAGCTGATCCCGGATAGGGATGCGCCGGGATTTGGATTTGTTCAGTACCTTGCGGGAGTATTCAGAAAAACAGGCGGTCATGGCGTCGGCCTGCCCAGCCTTAAAGAACAGCAGATATTTGTCCGGTCCGGTTTTGTAAAAGGCGTAGTCTACATTCCATTTCCGGGCCACCCGGTCAAACAGCTTGGTGTCGCCGGACAGCTCAATGCTGGATGTCGATGCGCCGTGGGCCATGAGCTTTTTCACGCTCTGCTTGCCGTGGGGCGTCTGCTTGGCTCGGTGGTGCTTGTCTATTTTTCGGCCAATGGCCCGCAGCACATAGGCAAGGCCCCGGGCGGTCAGCTTGGATGCCTTCACGGAAACGGCAATCGTGCGCCGGGAAATATCTTCATCTACCAGTCAAACCACCCCCCTCGTCGTCACAAACTCCGCTCTGCTCCTTCGGGCGTTACCGCCCGAAATCCGCCCGCTTCGTTGCTCCTCCTCTCCCCACAAAGTCATGCGACTTTGTGGGGCACCCCACGCTTGGGACAAATTGTCCCGAAGTGTTGTTATCGCTCCGGCACCTCCTTCCTCGGGTGCAGCCGTTCTCCCTCCAGCGAGGAACGGTCAATGACCTCCTTGTAGGCGGCCATCTGCTCCCGGATGTTGAGCTTGGGCATAGAGAAAACCCTGTGTTCGTCGGGAATGTCCTCCCGCCCGTGGTAGTGTTCAATGAAGCTGCCGCCATTGTTCAGCACATATCCACCGGGGGCATAGTGCCCATCCTCGTTGAGCCGAATATCCCGCCCGTATGCCTCGTAGTCAAAATAGTTGAGCAGGTGTTCCGGCACATCGATGGCCTCCATGTCCTCCACATAGATGCGCCCCAGCGTTTCATCGTCTGTCACGCCCGGATAAAACTCAAAGCAATCCAGATTTTGCGCCAGATTGATCAGCTCTTTCACGCTGCCGGTGTATTCGCCGCTGTCGATGACCGCTTCAAACTTCTCCAAATCGCCTTGATCCAGCTCGGAGATCACGCAGGCCAGATGGTTGAGCTCGTCGATGTTCTCATATTCGCCCAAGTGGTCGTACAGCCCCAGCACATCCCCGTCGAAGTCGGTGATGAAGATTTCCTCATACCGCACCCCGTCAATGCCGATGCGCTTCAAGAGGGCCTGCACCTCCTCGGGTGTCGTGGGGAATTTCAGATATTCGCCTACCAGCTCACCTTCGTTGTACTTCCCCAAATTGGTGACATAGGCTTCAAACAGGGCGGGCATCAGCGCCGCCCCTGTCCTTTGACGGCGAGGATGCCCTCCAGCGTTGTGGAGGTGATCCCCAGCTGCTGGGCCACGGCGATGTCGTTCTTCATAGCCTCGGTGACGGTCTGGCCGCACACCACCAGCACATGGGAGCGCCGCAGCAGGTCACGGCTCATGTCGATGCCGCTCTTGTGCTCCTCTGGGACGGCATCGTTGAGGAACAGGGGCAGATACAGCGTAGGGCAGATGGGCGAAAAGCCCGCCTCGTACACCGCCCGACAGTATCGGGCTGCCTGTTCCGTGTTTTTGTAGTCCTCGCCGCACCATGCGGCGGTAATATACGCAAGGGGTCTTTTCATAGAAAACCTCCGTTTCATGGTGTTCAACCCTATCCCCCCGCCCTTTCCCATTCATGGGAAAGGGGCAGCTCTGGAGGATATGCCCCCGTCACACCTCCGGGAATGGCACAGCCGGGGCCGCCCGTAAAGGGCAAGCCGCCGCAGGGCGGCGGTGCCATGCACCCTTGACGGACAGCGCCCGGCCATGCCGTATAAAAGGCGGCGACGGGGGATAAATCCCAAGAGCCTTGAACGAGGGAACGAAAAGACCTCGGGACAAATTGTCCCAAGGTCGGTTACTTTTCCATATCCTTTTTCTTGTCGGGTTTGCCCAGCTCCGGGGGCTGCTTCTCTTTCCACTTGTCCAGCAGGGCCAGAATGGTGTCCTTCATCTCCCGGGGCGTCTTGTCCTTGCCAAAATACTTTTCCAGTTCGGTGCTGTTGATGATCACCTTGTCAACCTCCTTTTTCTGTTCGCTCAAAATGCCGTCGATTACATCTCCGTTCAGTTTGCCCTCCTTATCCAGCTCCCGCATCTTCTGTGCTTGGGAAAGGGACGGTGAGGACGCCTGACCCTCAATGGCAACGGCGATATACTTCTGATGCCTGGGGCGGATGAAAGAAATCTCCACGGCGGGGGTAAAGGAGAGCTGCTTCTCGTCCACCATCTTTTGCAGATCAGGGACAAGCTCGGTCAGGCGGATATACCGCTGCACCTGCTTGTAATTCATGCCGTTGCGATCCCCGACGATTTGTGTGGAGCGTTTTCCGGCGTCCCGGTCATCCTCGCCGGGCCGGGCTCCTTGGTGCTTGATGGCCTCCACCTGCTGTTTCAGCGCAGCGGCCTTTTCCGTGGGCAAAATTTTCTCCCGGTGCCGCAGGTTATCGTCCGTCATGGCGAGGATGGCTTCGTCATCGGTCATGTTGCGGACGATACAGGGCATATTGACAAACCCAGCAAGTTCGCTGGCCCGCTGGCGGCGGTGTCCAGCGATGATCTCATATCCGCCACCCTCGCGGGGCCGCACCAGCGCAGGCTGATTGACCCCAGCGGCCTTGACCGACTCCACCAGCCCCTGCATTTCCGCATCGTCTCGGACGCCAAAGGGGTGATTTTTGAATGGGTGCAGCTCCGAAAGATTGAGATACACGATCTCCTCTTTCACGCCACGGGTAGCATCCCGAGGGGCGGGCGGCTGTTCAGTTGCAGCCGGGCCCTCCGCAGTGGCGGGAGAGTCTTTCCCGGCAGGCGGTTTGCTTTGGGACATTTTGTCCCGAGGTTGCGGCTTGGCCTTGTCGGGGGCTTCCTTGTCAGCCTTGGGTGGGCGGCCCCTGCGGGGCTTGGCCGCATCCTTCGCTTTATCCGCCTGCTTGCCCTTATCCGGGGCCGCAGCTTTTTCCGGGGGCTTGCCCTTCGCCGCTCCTTCCCGGGCAGCAGTAAAATCCACCACCTTTCCAGCGGGGGCGGGATCTCCCATGCCGGGGATCGTGGTCTGCTTCTCGTCCTTGCCCGGCTGCGGCACACCCTCCTTAGACGGAGCAGGCGCGTCCTTGGCGTTGGGAGCCTCCTTACCCACCGGAGCCGGTTGCTCCGCCGCAGGGTCGGGAACTGTCTTTCCCTCAACGGGCTTTTCCGTCGTAGGGGGCGTTACCACCTTGGACACATCTTCTGTCACGGGAGCCTCCGCCTTGGCCGGGGCGGGCTGATCCTGCACCGGGGGATCAGCTTTGACCGGCTCTACCTTTCCCGGCTTGGGAGGATCGTCTACCTTCCCGGCGTCGGGAATATTCTTTTTATCGTCAGCCATCTAAAAACCTCCTTCGTTGTGAAATAGAAAAAGCCAGCCCGATGGCTGGCCTGTTGGTTAGCACCCCTTCTTTCTTGTTGTGATATATAAAAACGCCGCCCGTAGTCCTGTTGGGCGGCGCTTAAAATGCTATCAATATGTATCTAGTTCAACACAAACTGCAGTTGTACGCCACCCTGTCTCAGAATTTACATGTCGATATTGGTGAGTAACTGTACGAACAATGCGATCATCAGCATCTTTTACAGCATAGGCTATTTTCGTTGCTGTTTTCATTTTTCTCCCTATTCCAAATATATAGAGAGTATCATAGCCTTTATCTAACAGCTTTTTTGCATAATGAAAATGGCTCGCCCAACCCGATTGACTTAATGTCTCATCATTCGCAGCAAGAATAATACCAATTTTGAAATAAACACCTTTGTAATTAAGGTCAATGAAATCTTCTGGCCCCCTACTCGCAATCCTATACAAGAATCGTAACAGTTCAGCACTCTCAGCAGTTAAGCAAGGATCTGGTATTTCTCCAGCGATTGTTGAAGCAGCTTTCATTAGCTCATTTAAGTAAATGTTGAATAGCATACCATTGAAATCAATCCGTTTTAGTTGGTTAAAATCTTCACTTACATCTTCAGCTTCTTCAACAGCCGGATTAAATATGTTTTTTACAAAATAGGCGTTTGCACTAGGTTTTGACAATGCCACGATTTTTTGCGTAACTAGCAATGTAGAGGCCGTCATTATATCAGGAGCAAAATAGTGCTTCTGATTTTTTAATAATCCGCTTGCAACAAATTGATAAATTATATTTACATAATTCTCATTAGGATCTATATTCTTCCTTAGACGGACTACAACACAATCGTCATCAAAAAAGGACTGAACATCATCATTATCTGCCCATTTTATTTTCAAATCATTAGGCAGTACACCATTTTCTGATGTTCCTATTCTTTTCGAGGCTGCAATTACGCTACTGCGAATGCTTGCAGATATATATTTTTTGTTAGCGCCTTTAGAGATATTTTTAAATAAACCAGCAATGGCACCACTTATAGCCAAAAGTTTATCAGCGTTTGCAATACAAAAGACAACCACAATTAAGATTATGACTATCCAAATTGGGAAACGCATGGCAATCAAAAAATCCCACGCAGTTGCACCTGTTGTTGTCACTTCTGTTGGATTCATTCAAGAATTCCCCTTTGCTTCATCAACTGTTCAGTACATTCTTTTTTGTCACAGCAAAAACACACCTGACCATTTTTGGGAAACACCATAGAAATGTTATCTAAGGTAATACCTTCGTGGCAATATTCACATGTAACTGTTCCATTTACCACAGCATCATACACATTTAATCGGCGTAGGAGATTCTCAAAATCTTCATCCAATATGGCTTTGATTTCACTTGTATCCATATGTGCACCCTCCCACAGTCTTTTTTTCATTATAATACCACACACCTTTCGGCATTGTCTACCAAATTGCCTAATTTGAGTAACTAAGTAACCAATCTGCGGCATAATATGAATACACATGGAGAATTGTTGCACATTTCACTTCATTTTAATCTAACAAAGTTGATTTTGTGATACCAGAGGACGCAACACGATGTGAAATTTACGATACTATATGTTTAACAAGAATTCAGAATGACAATCTTTAATACAAGAAGAAAAGGTATGGCAAAGGGGCAGTTCAATATCAAAATTGATCTGCCCCTTATATTTTGGATGATCGCCTTACTCGCTGCTCACAAACCATTGCTATTACTGGATTTCCACAGATCCTTTAATGACACTCGGACCATGGGTGAGTCCTATAAGGGCCCACCCATTTTTTAATAATTTGCAAATTAGTTTTGAAAGTGGTACAGAAATGTACTACTTTTTTCTTTTTGCTGCCTATATGTAGAAGTCTGATTTTACATGATAGGTGGAAATATAATATACTACAAACGACATACAGGAAAGCTGCTGCCGCAGAAAACGGCAGAGTAGCCAAACTGGGTCCAATGGACGCACCATTCAGAGGGCAAAACGCACTGCGAGGAATGTTTGAGGCTGGATGGCTGTTGGTTTCAGGAAGAAAAAGCCCCGCCTTGTCCGCATCATCCTTTTTGCCATTGCACACTGGATCTTATTCCGTACGCTGTAGTGTTTGGTAATGTTTCAGTATACAGCGATTATGGTAAATTTGATCCCTATTTATTTAACACAACCGGTCTGCAGACACACAATAAAGAAAAACTCTTCAAAGAATGGGGATATACTGTTGACGATGCAAGATGGCTGCAAGCAGAGATAGAACGGCAAGGGAGGGAAAGATATCTCTCTGGGCAATATGAGCTTGGAAAGCTAAATATGTTTGGACAAAGAATCAATATCAGAGTAACTATTCCAAGGAAAAATGGCTTCGGCGATATTTCTTTTGTCACAGGTTAGATGGTGAAACCCAACGGACAGATAAAACTGAATACACCATACAGAGGTAAATAATATGACATACATGGATCATGTAGAAGTTATCGTCGAAAAAGAAATGTACGCAAGAGATGGTGTTCATAAAGGCATGCAAGGGTGGATCACTGAACCAGAAAACATCAACGGATATTGGTTGGTTAATTTTCCTCAGTGCGGTGAAAAGAATGATATTATAATAAATATTTTGTGAGAACTGGCAAAACCCTGTGAAACAGCGCATTACACCGCATTTCCTGACAACAAGCCCCTCAAATTACTACGAATTTACTACTAAGGAATGAACTTTGATGCGACGAAACACAGAGAAATGCGGACATACGGTTTAGCGCCGCTCTTTGAATTGCTCTCTAAATCACATATCTCCCGACTGGATAGGCCGTCTTTTCCGAATGGAGAAGGCGGCTTTTTCATGCACTTACATAGCCGCCTGTTTCGCCGCAGGCGGCTAAATCTATGAAAGGAGGGAACCCCCAAAATGGCGAAACCAAAGGTAATCAGCGTAGCAAACCAAAAGGGCGGCGTCGGCAAAAGCACCACCGTCTACAACCTGGGAGCCGGCCTCGCGTTGGAGGGGAAGAAAGTCCTGCTGCTGGATGTGGACCCCCAGGGCGACCTCACCAAGATGCTGGGCCAGCGCAAGCCCCATGATCTGCCCCTCACCCTTGCCAATGTCCTGAACGATGTAGTATCGGGAACAATGCCCCGCGACCACCCGGAGATCATGCACCACCATGAGGGCTTTGACTTTGTGCCAGGAAACCGCAGTCTGTCCGCCGTAGAGGTGGGGCTGGTGAATGTGATGAGCCGTGAAACGGTGCTTCGGCGGTATGTGGACAGTGTGAAGCGGGAGTACGACTATGTTCTGCTGGACTTCCGGCCTTCGTTGGGTATGCTGGTCATCAACGCCTTGTCCGCGTCGGACTATGTGCTTGTCCCCGTCCAGGCGGACTATCTGGCGGCGGAGGGCATGACGGAGCTGGTGGGGACAGTTCGGAGCGTCCAGCGTCAGATCAACCCGCGGCTAAAAATCGGCGGCGTGTTCCTGACCATGGCGAATGAAACCGCGTTCCGCAGGGACATCGTGAACAGCGTGAAGGAGAACTTTGGGCGGCGTCTGCCCGTACTGGACACGGTGATCCCATCCACGGTGCGTCTGGCGGAGGTCAGTACGGCGGATAAGAGCATTTTCCAGCATGAACCCAGGGGGCGGGCGGCGGACGCCTACCGCAGACTGACAAAGGAGGTGTTGGAAATTGGGCAAAAGGAGCGCAGCCGGGCTTCTGACCTCGGTAGATAGTATATTCACCACCCAGGAGGAACGGGACAATGCCCAGCGCAGTTATGTAACCGACCTGTCTGCCGCGGAGATCAGCGACTTTCCTAACCACCCGTTCAAGGTGCGGATGGATCAGAGCATGGTGGAGCTGGCAGACAGTGTAAAGCAGTATGGCGTCCTGGTCCCCTCGCTGGTGCGGCCCATGCCGGACGGCAGTTATCAGATGGTGTCCGGCCACCGGCGCAAGCGGGCGGCGGAGCTGGCGGGCCTGCCCACGGTGCCCTGTATCATCCGGGAGCTGACAGACGATGAGGCCATCATCGTCATGGTGGACAGCAACCTTCAGCGGGAACAGATATTGCCATCCGAAAAGGCGTTTGCCTATAAGATGAAGCTGGAAGCCATGAAACGGCAAGGTATGCGGACAGATTTAACTTCTTCTCCATTGGATAAGAAGTTAAAAGGGATTACTTCTGCACAGCAATTAGGTGAGAAAAGCGGCGATAGCCAGCCGCAGATTTATCGTTATATTCGCTTAACCAACCTTATCCCGGAGTTGCTGGACATGGTGGATAATTCTGTGCTGAAAGAAGCCGGCAAGTTGCAAATGGCCCTGCGCCCCGCCGTGGAGCTGTCCTATCTGTCGGAGGCCGAGCAGACCGCCTTGCTGGAGGTCATGGAGGGAGAAATCCGCACCCCATCCCATGCCCAGGCCATCAAAATGCGGAGCTTTTCCGAGCAAGGCAAGTTGAACCCTGATGTGATCCTCTCCATCATGCAGGAGGAAAAGCCCAATCAGGTGGAGCAATTCAAAATTCCCAGGGAACGGATCGACAAGTTTTTCAAGCCGGGGACGCCCGCGCAGAAAATCGAGGACACTATCGTGAAGGCTTTGGAGCTGTACCGCAAGCGGCAGAGGGAGATGGAGCGATGAACCTTACGCCCAGAGGAAAGTCTGCCCTTTTACGGCCCCGGTACGCCTGCCGCTCCCCCCCCTCTCTCACTCTCCCCCGAAACCCGCTGTACCAGCTGAAAAGAAAGGCTTTGTCTATCCTTTTTCAGCCGGTAAAAACCTTTGGAGAACAGCGCGAAGAAAACCGAACACGGGCATTGTCGGACCTCATGGGAAACCATGAGGTTTTTTGCTGCCCAAAATCAAAAACATGGAGGTAGTTTTGTTATGAAGCGGAAACCCCTGACCCACGCGGCCCGGCTCCTGTGCGTCCTGGCTCTTTCCATGAGTCTGACCCCTGCCGCCTTTGCCGCCGCCCCGTCTGAACCCACCCAGCCGTCCCCCTGTTATCCCACCGCCGTCACCCGGAGCGAGGACGGCACCGAGATCAGAAAGATGTACGACCTGGGGCCGGAGGATGACCCCGGCGGCATCCCCCGGTCCGATTTTGACCAGGATGGCTACCACTACACCCTCATCGATCTGCTGAAACAGGAACTCCCCGCCAACGAGAGCCGCCAGCATACAGAAACCGTGTCCGTGAACAGCAAGAGCAAGGACATGGGCGCGGTGCTGGCCCTGCTGCCGCAGACAAAGGAGTTTATCACGGAGGATGGCCTGTCCGGGGTGCTGACTCTGAAACTGGATACGGTGAAGGTGGAGGTGGCCGGGTATGGCAGCTCCACCAAAACCGTGACCGCCACCCGCACCTACCCCGGCCTTGCCAACCAGGACACGCAGTATATCCCCAAGACTATCCAGGACGGCGGAAATTCCATGACCCTCCAAACCGTTAACTGGCAGACCGAGGGGGACGGCCACTTTACTGCTATGGCCTCCTACTCCGGCTCCGCCACCAGTTCCTATGTGAAGGGCTATACCGTCACCGCCGACTACGCGGGCACCGTGAGCCGTATCAACCTGAATAAAATCCGCTATGTGGCGATCTTCGAGGGCACAGCATTAGACTCAACCCCTGAAGATATTTCCGACCCCAACACCCCCGCCGACCAGACTGACTCCACCGGGCAGGAGGCCCAGACCGGAGAGAAGAACAGCGTCCTGCCGGTTGTGGCCGTTGTCGCGTCGGTGCTGCTTGGAGGCGGGGCGTTCTACTTCATCAAGCGACGGAGGTAATACGATATGAAGAAACTGACCATGCTTTTGTCTCTGCTGTGCCTAACTGCGGCCCTGGCTGTTCCCGCCAGCGCGTTAGAGTATGACATCGCCGCCCCCGGCGACCCGGAGTATGGCAAGCCTACTTCGGTGGAGCCTGTTGCCACGGCGGACCGTGGTGAGCTTTCCAATGTGGATGTGAGCAAAAACGCGGCTCTGGTCCCGCCCGCCTTTGGCAGCCCCACCGCCTACACCCTGAATACCGGCACTCCGCTGACCCCCAATTTGGCCCCCGGCTATATGCTGGGCGATGGTGCCGTTATCAATGGCAGCGCCGGCACCACCGTCGCTCCACCTGATTATTCCGGCTTCCCCAGCGGCGGCACATCCAGCGTCCTCCCCACCATCGGCTTCACGGAGGTCACATCAGACCTCTACTATCAGGGCGGCTACCTCGCCACCTTAAAAATTCCCAGCATTGATGTCAATGTGAAGGTCTATGAGGGGACGGGAAGCGCCGTGCTGAGAAAGGGCGCGGGCCATTTTGAGGACACCAGCGTTTGGGCCGGAAACATCTGTTTGGCCGCCCATAACAGGGGCGTGAACGACCATTTTGGGGAGATCCACACGCTGGATGTGGGAGATAAGATCACCCTGACCACCAGACTGGGCACCCGTACCTACGCCGTGACCAGCGTGAACAAAATCAGCGAACTGGATAACTCCCTGCTGTCTCCCACCGCGGAGAACTGCATCACCCTCTTTACCTGTGTCCGCAACCAGAGCGCCTACCGTTGGGCGGTCCGAGCCGTGGAGGTGTCATAACCACCCGCTGAAAAGAAAATTGCACCTTAGACAGTTTTTGCCCTCTTATGGTACAGTTGGGACAGCGGCATCCCAATCTATCACGAGGAGGTCATTCCATGATGAAAAACAGTCTGAAACGCTTTACCGCAGTCCTTGCCTGCACAGCCCTGACCGCTGCCCTGGCTCTCCCCGCGCGGGCGGCGGAGGATCAGCCCATCCGGGTAGGCAGCTACAAGGGCACCACGCTGGAGGTGGGAGAGCGCAGCGGCTTGGTGATTGGTCCCGGCGGGCCGGTGTACACCGTGACTTCCAGCGACCCGGACACGGTGGAGGTGGAACAGGTGATGAACTTCTGGACAGCCGTTGCCAAAGCGGAAGGGAGCGCGGAGATCACCGTCTCCAACCAGACCGGGGAAACCGCCACCCTGACGCTGACCGTTGGCTCCCATGCTCCGCAGGCTCCCACCGTCGAGAGTAGCCCCGACCAAGGAGAGGCGTTGGATGTGCGGCTGGGGCTGGTACGGCTGGTCAATGAGGTGCGCCGGGAGAACGGTGTGGCGGAACTGCCTGTCAGTGAGGCCCTGATGAGCGCCGCCCAAACCATTTCCGATAAGAAGTACACCTGGCACCACACCAAGGAGGAATGCGAGGCGGCCCTGGCCTGCGGCTATCCCTATGGCTTCGGCGTAAATCTGACTGTGTTTACCGGCGTTTCCACGGAGGACACCGCTCAACACGTCCTGGACAACTGGCTCAACTCCCCCGGCCATTTTGAAACTATGATTAAGCCGGACTGTGACAGCATCGGCGTGGGCGTGACAGAGAGCGGCAGCGTGACCTATTGCTACCTGTTCGTGGGTCGCCCAAACACCCACAATCCCTACGAATAATTGAGAACTGAACACGGACACGGAGAGGTCTTTCAGCCCCAGGCTGGAGGGCCTTTTCTTATGCCCAAAAACGGAAAGGAGTTTTTCACTGATGAAGAAAAACCGTTTTCTCACCCGTATGACGGCCCTGCTGCTCGTGCTGGTGTGTATGCTGGGCCTGCTGCCCACCGCGGCGTTGGCGGCGGACGCCCCCAGCTCTATCAAGCTGGAGGACTGCACCCACAATGGCGTCCACTATGAATCTCCCAGCCTGGGGACCTGCTGGCTCCATCAGATGACCTTCGATTACAACCAGAAAAGCACTATCGGCTTCTGTGCCGAGCACGGGAAAGGCATGGGCTGGTCCCTGGAGGGCCAGACTTGGGGCAACCCCAAGCCCATCACCGACCCTACCGTGCAGACCATGATGGCCTACTACTATGCCCATACCACCGGCGTGTTTACCGACCAAGCTCATGCCTTGGGCGTAGACGAGGTGTGGGGCAGCGATTATTCCTGGACTATGAATGCTTGGGTGCAGGCTATCATCTGGCGCTATCAGGCTGGCCTGCTGACGGACCCGGCCACCGCCTGCGCCGAGGAGTTGGTCTGCGTTTATAATAACCTGCACCACGGCAATTACAGCGGTGTAGATGACCTGCTGGATGGGATGTCCTTCCGCAACCGTGCCCAATATATCCTAGACCTGGGCAAACAGGGCGTATGGGGCGATTGTACCGTCCATGAGTACGCCTATACCGGCTCCAGCACCAGCTCCCATCAGGCCAAGGATGTGCAGGCCATTATGATCGGGGAGCTGAATGTTATCCGCGAGAAATACGATCTGACCGTGAAAAAGGTGGACGCCACCAACCCCAACAAGGGTCTGCCCGGAGCGCGGTTCATCGTGCGCTCGGAAAACGGGACCTACGAGAAGGAGGTCGTGACCGGGAGCGATGGGACCTACACCCTGTCCGGTCTGGACGCCTCCACATATTCCGTTGTTGAACTGGAAGCTCCGGAGGGCTATGAGATCGACAACGCGGGGCCGCAGTATGTGGCTTTGCCCAATGGCGGCAGCAATACCGTGACCGTCACCTTCCTGGACAGCCCGGAGATCACCAGCGAAGGCAGCATCCGTAAGGTGGATGCGGATGATCCTACCAAGGGTTTGGCCGGAGCAGTCATCAAGATTGAAGGCACCGACAACAGCTTTGTGGGCACTTATACCACCGGGGCGGGGGGCTATCTGGAGGATGTGCCCTGGGACGCCCTGCCCATCGGTAGCTTTACCGCGACGGAGGTCACGCCCCCGGAGGGGTACTCCCTCAGCCCGGACCCGGATAAGGTCAAGCAGGAGTTTTACTGGGACGGAAAGAATGATGTGGCCTTGGTGTTTGAGAACGACGCCAGGGTAAAGGTCAAACTGGTCAAGTACGACGACAGCGGCGATCCCCTCCCCGGTGCAGTATTCAACATCGTCAGGGACGGCCAGATCATCGGCACCGAGGCCACCCAAGCGGACGGCTCCATCACCGTCCCTAATGTGACCGAGGGGATGTACGCCTTTGTGGAGGTTTCGGCCCCTGCGCCTTTCGCCTGCCTGACTGATCCGGTCATTGTCCATGTGGATCAGGCCACTATGGAGGGAGGCGGCACCATCACCGTGGAGGCGGCAGACAAGAAGCTGCCCAGCCTTTCCATTCTCAAGCGGGATGAGCAGACCAAAGAGGTCATTCCCGGTACGGTCTTTGAAGTCAAGGGCATCCATTCCGGCTACCATACCGATGTGACCACCGGAGAGGATGGCAGGGCCACCCTCTCTCATATCCCTGTGGACAGCTATGAGTTGACGGAGAAATCCGTTCCCGACCCTTATGTGGTGGGGGATGAACCCATCCAGACCGTCTACCTCGGCCCCGGCGAGGAACGGGAACTGATTTTTGATAACCTGAAACAGCCTCTTTTGACCATCGCCAAGGTGGACGCCGCCGACTCCACCACCCCCATCCCCGGCACCACCTTTACTATTGAAGGTATTGACAGCGACTATCGAAACGATGTGACCACCGGCAAGGACGGTACGGTGTCCCTGCGGGTGGCCCCCGGCAGCTATCAGGTGATTGAGCAGTCCGTTCCGGCCCCCTACTATCTGCCGGACAAGGACGCGGACCGGGAGCAGACGGTCAGCCTGAACGCCGGAGATGAAAAGCGGCTGGTATTTGAGAACCACAAGGCTCCGGAACTGACTATCTATAAGGAGGACAGCGTAGCCGGCGCTCCCGTGGAGGGGGCGCGTTTTCATGTGACCTATACCAGCAACGGCGAGGCGTCGGACGCGCCCGCCACCATCGACTACGGAGAAATTCTGACAGACGCCAACGGCGAAATCAAGCTCCATGAGCAGGGAAAGCGGCTCTATCCGGGCGAGTTTACCATTACAGAAGTGGAACCGGCTCCCGGCTTCCAAATGAAAGAGCCGACCACGCAGACCATCATCCTCCATGGAGGCGAGAGCAAGACCGTCACATTCCAGAACGAACCGCTCAACGCGATTGTGGTGGAGAAGTACGACAGCGTGACCCACGAGGCCCTACCCGGCTGTACCTTCCAACTGAAGTATCTGGGTGGGGTCAGCGGCACGGGCGGCACCACCATCGGTCAGAAAGTGACTGGGAAAAACGGCACCGCCATTTGGACCGGGCTGAAAAGCGGGGCCTATATCGTGGAGGAAGTAGACCCTGCGGACGGGTATTCCATTATCAACGCATCTGAAACGGTATATTTGGCGGACAGCGGGGAGCAGAGCGTTGTCACCGTCCGTTTTGACAACGCGCCGGACGGCATCCTGCTGATCCGCAAGGTCTGCGCCACCAACCCCAGCGTGACCCTGCCCAACGCCGAGTTCAAGGCCATGTATGCCGATGGGACCCTGATTGGGGACAGCAACGGCGTCTACCGCACCGACGAGAACGGCGAGATCCGCATCCCCGGTCTGAAACCCGGCAAGAGCGTGGTGGTGACGGAAACTCGCGCCCCGGACGGTTTCATCCTGGACACCCAGAGCCAGACCGTCCAGATCAAGGAGGGCCGCACCGTTTCCCTCACCTTTAAGAACCAGCCAAAGGGCGCTCTCATTATCCAGAAGCGGGACAGCGCCACCGGCCAGCCCCTTCCCGGCGCGGAGTTCCGGGTAACGACAGCGGCGGGCTGTGAGGTAGGGCTGGACGGCGTGATTGGTGACAGCACCCTCACCCAGAACGGCATCTTTACCACGGACGCCCAGGGCGAGATCAAGATCACCAACCTGGCCCCCGGCGCGTATGTACTGACGGAGATCAAGGCCCCGGACGGCGGGTATGTCATTGATACACACTCCACCAATGTGGTCATCGGGGAGGGCGGCGATACCCAGACCGTCATTGTGAAAAACTCCAAGGCCGGAACGCTGGTCATCGACAAGCGGGACTCCCTCACCGGCGAACCGCTGGAGGGCGTCACCTTCAAAGTGACTACCTCCACAGGGGAGTTTGTACCGGATGAAAACGGGCAGATCAGCGGCAACGGCCTGTACTTCACCGACAAGGATGGCAAAATCACCATTAACGGTGTGGTGGGGACGCTGGTGGTGACGGAAACGGCCACCGTTCCGGGTTATACCATCGACGAGGCCACCCGGACCCAGACCGTGGTGGTGAACCCCAACGACACCCAGACGCTCCATTTTACCAATACCCCCAGCACCACCCTGGTCATTGAGAAGTATATCGAGGGCACCACAACCCCATTGAAAGGCGTCACATTCCTTGTCACCGACAGCTCCGGCGCGGTAGTGGGCAGCAGCAACGGCGAGTTCATCACGGATGAGAATGGCCGTATCGTGATCGAGGCCCTAACCCCCGGCACCACCATCACCGCACGGGAGGTCAAGACGGTGGATGGCTATGTTCTGGACAGCACCCCAAAGTCCATCCAGATCAAGGCCGGCGAGGTCCAAACCCTCCGCTTCTACAACACACCGAGCGGCGGCCTCACCCTCATCAAAAAGGACGAGGAAACCGGGGAGTGCATTAGCGGCGTCCAGTTCGAGGTCCGCAAGCTGAATGGAGAGATCATCGGCACCTACACCACTGACAAGAGCGGCGTCATCCGCCTGCCCGAAGCGGAAAAGGGCTGGTATCAGGTGGTGGAGCTGAAGGCCGCCGAGGGCTACCGTCTGGACGATACGCCCTACCAGATTGAGGTAAAGGACGGCCAGACCGCTACTTTGGAAATCACCAACCGGCAGACCGGGAGTGCCCTCATTCACAAGATCGACAGCGTGACCGGCAAGGGTATCTACGGCGTGAAATTCCTCTTGTCCGACGCCAGGGGCAACCCCATTGGCACCTATGAGAGCGACAACGAGGGCTATGTCTATATTGACCACGAGTTGGAGGATGGCCGGTACACCCTCCAGGAGATCGAGTGCGCGGAGGGCTACCTTTTGGACACCCAGCCCAAGACCGTCTATGTGAAGTACGGCGGCTGCACCACCATCACCTGGGAGAATACCGCCGTCACTGGCCAAATCCAGGTGACTAAGACCAGCGCCGATTATAACTCCATGAACGGCTGGCCTGCCGGTACCCCCATCCCCGGCACCGTATTTGAAGTCTACCATGCCCGCACCGGGAACCTTGTGGACACCATCCGCACCGATAAAAACGGTGTGGCCGTATCTAAGCCCTTGCCTTTGGGCCGGTACAAAATCGTGGAGTCCCAGGCGGCGGACTTCTATGCTTTGGACAAAACGCCCATTGAGGTGGAGATCGAGCATGAGGGCCAGATCGTCAAGGCGGCCATGACCAACAAGAGCCTCTATACCAATGTAGCCATCCAGAAAACCGGCTATGCCGAGGTCATGCCCGGCCAGAATATCCGCTACACCTTCTCCGGCATCGCCAACAACTCCACGACTTCTCTCACATCGTTCTACTGGCGCGATACCCTGCCCGTGGAGGCGGTGCGGCTGGCGAAGATCACCACCGGCACCTACAATGCTGCTGGAAGCTATAAGATCGTCTACAAGACCAATCTCAGCGGGAGCGAGTACCGTGTGCTGGCGGACAGCCTGAACACGCAGCAGAACTATGTGCTGGACGCCTCGCCTGTGGCCCTGCGGCTGGGGTCCAACGAGTATGTCACAGAGGTGATGTTCGTGTTTGGCGTCGTGCCCTCCAACTTCCGGCAGGTGGAAACGCCCATGATCGACTGCTCCGTGGTGTCCTGGGTCAAAGGCGGCAGCCAATTCGTCAATCAGGCGGATGTGGGCGGCGTCTATGACGGTCAGTGGATCATGGCTACCTCCCGGTGGGTGACGAAGGTCTACGCCCCCTCCAAGCCCCTGCCCCGGACGGGTTATTAAGCGCATCCCCCGCGGCCCGCTGTGCGGGCCGCTTACATACCCATTCGCACATTTGAATCCATTTGCCCTTTCCTGTACGATATGGGCAGAGAGAAGGGAGTTGTTTCAAATGTTCAAACGGGAAAAGAAAGTGTATCTGGAACTGACGGACGCGGAGCGCCGCCTTGTGCGGATGTACCTGATGAACTGGCGGAACAAGCTGACCGCCCAGGGCCGGGACGCTGGGCCGGTGAACGACCTGCTGTTGAAGCTGATGGCTCACGGCTGAAACAACCGGCTTTTACATACGCCGCTCTTTGTCTTTGGGGACACAGAGCGGCGTAAATTTTTGGAAGGAGGACTTCAAATGGACATAGATCAGGAAAAGCGTATGGCCGGGGACTATGAGATCATCCATGCGCTTCACATTGGCGACCGGGAGATCGTGCTGGGGGAAAACCCATCAGCGCCGGAGGATGAGCGGTATGTATGCGCGTTCTGCCAGCAGCATGAGATATTCGCAAACTATACCGAGGTCATGGTCAGCGATGACTACCCGGAACTGGTAAATCTGTTTGGGGAGCGTGTGGCGGAACAGTCGGAAAAGACCCGTATCGCCTTGAACGGCCCGAAAATTCAGGGCATCCCCAATTCGGCCATCACCGCCGAGAACTGTGAACAGGTCAGTTACCAGGAGGACATCCGGGGCAAAGTCGTGGTGATCCGCCCGGAGGTGCTGCGCCGGGAATACCGCCACGCCACCTGCCAGCTCCAGTTGTGTACCAGCGGCTCCGGCGCATACCCCAACAGCCGCGGCACTGCCTGTTACTGCACAGAGCTGTATTCCGGGCAGAGGGCGCGGTTTGAGCGCAGCGACATTCTCGGCGTCATCGCCCCGGAGGACCTGCCCAAATGGGCAAAGCATTACCTGGAGCTGCGACAGGCTGAAAAGGAACGAAACTCTCGTGACAGGGAGGGCCGCTGATATGGGCAGCCGTATGAACGCCGGCTATCTCATCACCGACTCCATCCACATCGGGACCACCGAGTTCGTGCTGGGTGTGAGCATAGCGGAACGGTCCATGTTTGTGACATGGGCCTGTCAGGGAAGTGATTACTACTACTGGGGCCATTATCACTCCGATCTCCTGGCCGCTAAAAAGGACCTTCTGGAACGGGCCGGGGCGGAACTGGAGTACCAGATGACAAAGCAGGAACGCTCCGGCGAACAGCCGGAGAAATCGGGGAAGGAGCGTGAGCGGGAATGAGCTATGAGCCGGCCTATTCCCCCTGGGGGCTTATCCAGACCCGCAAGACCCTCTGCCCCGGTTTCTTTGATGTTTCCACAGCCAGCCACGGCGGGATCATGGTGGCGCGGGAATTTGTGGCCGGGAATTTATCACCTGCCGCCCAGCGGTACGGGTTCTGGGAAGGCGGCTATCTGTGCTTTGAGGAGGACAGCGACGCGCAGATCGTCCTCCGGGAGCTGATGGACCGGGGGCTTTACACCGCGCCGGTCAATGAATACTTCGGCCCCGGAGAATACAGCAAATGTATTGATGATACCATCCGAGTATGCCATCCCGACTACTGGCGGGCGCATGAGGCCGGACTGATACAGCCTGCACAGCAGCCGAAGGTAAAGGAGCGTGAGCGATAGTGGAGCTGACTTTGCGGCCTGCGACACCCACGGAACGACTATACGCCAAGCGGCAGTGTATTCCGATCATGGAGCGGTGCGGAAGTCCGGGTATCTTAGTTGCTGAATTGGACGATAGCGGCACGGCGTTTTACAGCCATTGGGACATTTGGGACCCCGCATGGAAAACACCGGAGTTCTCGGTGGAACTCGATGCCATGATTGAAATGCTCCGATCAGACCAGCGATATGGCCCTGTGCTGAAGAATATCCCCGCGATGATTGCCTACTGCCTGAACAACCAGGAAAGCCGCATCATGCAAAGCCCCGAATATCTGTTCCGCGTTGATGCCGGCTACCATGCTTATCTACTCCGTTGTACGCCATCCGAGCTGCTGGATAACGCATATATCTATGCTTACCGCCGGGACCTGCTGGAGCGGCACATGAAGGAAGCCGAAAAAGGCATCCGCTTTGTCACCACGGACGGCAAAGAGAAATTCAGGGTGTCGGATGGGGAGCAGATCCGCATTATCACAGGCGGAGATGGCACCCGTGACCGCACCGCCCGCTATATCGACGCCGGCCACATGGAACTGTCCCACGAGTGGGGCAGCACCGTTTATTCTATCCGGGAGCTTGCGGAGCGGCTGGAGCAAACAGGCGGCATGGTGATCCCCATGCGTTCCACTCTGCCGGACAAGTGTTATGCTGTGCTGCCCAGCAGTGATGAAATCATTATTGTCAAAAAGGGCGAGAGCGGCTATTACCGTACAGACAAGTACGGCCATGACCGGGCGGAGGCTCTGGAGGTCGCAAGTGAGTGTAACGAGCGCGGCGGCGTGACCAAAGCGCAGACAGCGGCGATGCTGGCCGGCTCCCTGTTCGGCTGGGAGGTGCCAGCCGCCGACCCGAAAAACTATGACGAGCAGGGGCAGCCCATCAAGCCCAAGCGCCACGACCGGGGCAACGCCCGGTAGAAGGTCTATCAATATCGTATAGAGAGAAGGCGGCTATCAGTGGGAAGCTAATGGCCGCCTTCTTGTTGACAAGGAGTGTGATCGTATGGAATTGACTTTTCGCGCCGCTGCTCCAGCGGAGCGGCTTTATATCGCCCAAGCAAAGCACACAGATCGAGGGCCAGACCGGGAGTGTCGGGCACCTTCAAGCGGATATGGGCGAGGACGGCAAGGGCTTCTTTCCCAAGTGGACCAGCCACCGGGAAAGCCTGGACACCGAGGACTTTCAGCAGGAGTTTGAGGAGGTTTTGGAGGCCCTGGTGGGGGACGAGCAGTACGGCGGGTTTCTAAAAAGCCGTGACGCCATGCGGGATTTCTGCCGGGGACACCAGGAGAGCGGCTACGATAGCGGCTTTGCGTTCGGCTTCCGGGCGGACACAGCACAGTATGCCTATCTGATCCGGCTGCACCCCTACAAGGGGGAGGAAAATCTGTTTCTCTACTGCTACCGCCGCGACTGGCTGGACCGGCACATGGAACAGGCTGAAAAGGGCATCCGGTTCATCGACCCGCACTACAAGGAGCTGTTCCGCATCCCGGACGGCGGGCAGATCCGTATTCTCCGGGAGGGCTGTGCGCCTATTGACCGGACCTGCCGCTATATTGATGACTGCCATGTGGAGGTGGGCAACGGCTGGGACAGCCTGTTTCACATCTGCCAGTTTGCCGAGCAGATGGAGCGGTGCCACAACGAGGTGATCCCTCTGACGCCGCCCCTGCCGGAGAAGTGCTTTACCGTCCAGCCGTCATCGGGTGAGCTGATCGCCATAGAGCGGTACAAGCCGGGGTATCAGGTGTCCCCCATGGCCCATTTCAAAGGGAAAACGCCCCAGCAGACGGCGGATGTACTCAACGGCGATATGGGCGTGACCAGGGCGCAGGCGGCGGCAATGCTGGCCGGGGCGACCCTGGGCTGGACATCCTCTGCCGCCGACCCGAGCCGATACAATGAGCGTGGCCGGCCCATCCAGTCCCGCCGCCACGAAAGGGGCGGTTCACGATGACAGAGCAAAGGCACTTAATATGGAGCAACTACGATCTGGACTATGAGGACTGGAGGGACGATCTGGAGGAAGATCATCCGGAGCTGACCGAGGACGAGCGTATGGCCCTGATGTACGAGATCAATAACCGCTATCTGGACGATGAGCGCGTCAATCTGAACATCCAGCTTGACCAGCCCATCCTTGTGATCGCTGACCTGGGACTTTGGAATGGGCGGCGTACAGGCTATCAGGAAATCTCCAGCGGCAATATCCGGGACTGCCTTTACAGTGGCCGGGATATTGAATACGCCACATGGTATGTGGATAAGCTGGGCGACCTGCGCTGCGACGCCATACACCACGACGGTACGAACCATCTTCTTTACCGCACCTATAAGCCCGGAGCACGGGACTCACAAATTGACTTGCTGAAAGAAAAACTGTATTACGGAAAGGCTGTCCGATCCGATATAACCCGGATTACCCGCAGGCTGGGAGACGAGATCGGCAAGGTGTACGGCTGGGATTTTTCCAAGCCCCGGCAGGCCGTTTCCGTGGAAAGGTAGGACGATGATGGCACAAATACCCAACACCAAATTAGAACTGCACCCCTCTATGTTTGACCTGTTGATGACTGTCCTGGCATACAACGCCGCTAACGCCCCCGTGGAGAGCGTCCGAAGCGGTGCGAAGGACTTGATGGAGAAACGTATGCGCTTTACCCGGCTCTATATGAGTAAAGACGGCGAACAATACGCCAGTCTGTGTATGTATGAAAATGAAGCGGAAGAAATGATCTGGCAGCTCCTTTTATCCGCAGCCCTCAACTATGATGTGAGCGAGGAATATCACAAAAAGTTGAAGGTGGGAAGCAGGAGTGATCCCCAATGAAGGGCGTACCCATTGACGAGTCCCTGTGCGCGTATCTGAAGGAGTACCGCAGAGGGCAGGAGAACGCGGCTTCCAGTAAGGAGCTGGAGGCCGCGTTTCATGTCGGCGGGACGGAGCTGCGGCGGGCGGTCAACCGCCTGCGCTGTGACAGCCACCCCATTTGCAGCGCCGATGCAGGCTACTTCTATGCGGCGCGGCAATCAGAGGTTCGGGCCACCGTCGCCCAGCTCACCGGGCGCATCTCTAAAATCGCCGCAGCAGCAAAGGGCCTGCTGCAATCTTATGAAGAAACGGAGGGATAGAGTGTGGCGAAAAAACTGGACTCCATTGTGGAGCTTGCGGCGCAAAAGACCCGTGAAATTTCCGCCAACAGCGGGAACTATATGGCGTTCCTGACTACCGCCGCCCACAACTTCAAGTACAATTTCCGCGACCAGCTTTTGATCTACGCGCAGAAGCCGGACGCCACCGCCTGCGCCCAGATCGACTTCTGGAACAAGCATGGCCGCTATGTTAACCGGGGCACCAGGGGGATCGCCCTGCTGGTGGACACCGACCAGGGCTACAAGCTGCGGTATGTCTTTGATATGTCTGACACCAACAGCCGTCAGGGGCGCACCATCCCCATCTGGAAGATGGAGCCGCGGTATGAGGACACGGTAATCGAGGCGCTGGAGAACAGCTATGGCGAGTTCCCGGACCTCTCTGGTCTTGCCGCCTGCCTTCTGGAAACGGCGAAGGTCATCGTGGAGGACAACTTTGGCGACTACCTCACAGAGCTGCGGGGCATCAAAGAGGGCAGTCTGCTAGAAGAACTGGATGACCTCAGTACCGAAGCATGGTTTAAGGGCCTGGTGGAGAGCAGCGTGGCTTTTATCATGCTGACCCGGTGCGGCATCGACCCCATGGACTATTTCAGCGGCGAGGATTTCGCCCATGTCTATGACTTTGACACCCCGGAAACCCTCTCCATCTTGGGCGGCGCGGTGAGCGATATTGCGGAAATGCCCCTGCGGGAGATCGCCAGCACGGTTTTGAGCCTGTACCGGGCGGAGCAAAGGGAAAATCGCACATTTGCGCAAACTCCAAACAGGCAGTATCATGATGGCAGGACAAAACAGGAAAGGAGCGTTGAACATGGAACTGACATACCGGACGGAGGGCGACTACCGCCTGCCCAATCTGGAAGCGCCGGAGGCCCCGAAGGTCGGAAAATATGGGATGCTGCGGCGCAGTTACCTTCAGACCCACAGGAACGCCTACTACACGGGGATGCTCCTCAGCGGCAGGTTGAACGCCCATCTGGAGAAGATCGACCGGCAGGCCACGGAGATGGTGGAGCAGTTGACGGCGCGGATGGCGCGGGAGCAGGGCGTGACGGAGGAGCTGAAGGCCAGCGATCAGATGAAGTGGGTGGGCCTGATGAACAACATCCGGGCAGCAGCGGAGGAAGTAGCGCTGACAGAGCTGGTCTACGCGGACACATAAGCGGCCCGCTTATTGCTGGGGAAGAACTTCCGCAGGCCCCTGTTGACGGGACATCCGCTACTGCCGGACTTCAAAACAGCCACCACGATTTTGACGCCCGCACGGACATCCCTTACTATCATGAGGACAGCGAGAAACAGGAATTACTCCGCATCAGCGACGCCCTAAAAAACCATAGGACCGAGATCGCCGCGTTCTTTGAAGCCCATGAGGGCAGAAAAGAGCGCGGCGATTTCATTAAGGGCTTCTTTGACAACACCTATGTGGAGAAAATTTTGAGCAATGGTCAGCGGGCCGGGTATCGGGCATGGGACGATGTGCTGAACCTCTGGCGCGGGACGTACCTCTCCCGCGAGAAAGAGGAATTCCTTCGGTGGCCCCATGTTGCCGACACCATCTACGGGATGATCCTGCTGCACCAGTGGCTCGACCCGGATGAGCGCCCCCTGCCCAGCGAAGCGGAACAAGTCTCTCTCATAGAACAGGCAGAAGCAGAAAAGGCTTCGGCTTTTATTTTGCCCCAGGAGGCCATTGACTATGTTCTGTGCGGAAGGTACTCACCGTCCAAACTCCGCATCTATGACCAGTATCAGAAGCAGGAAAGCAGACAGGAAAATGCCAAATTCCTGAAAGCGGAATACGGCGTAGGCTCCTATTCCAACGCTATCCCCAGCAGCGGCTTTAGGGTAGACCACGACAGCACGGGCATCACCATCTCCCGCGACTACGGCGACCCTGACGGGAAATTCCTACTGACCTGGGCCAAGGTGGAAAAGCGTATTGGGGAACTGATTACCGCTGGACGCTACCTGAACCGGGCTGAAAAAGAGCATTATCCGCAATACCGGGCACAGGTAGAGCAGCGGAAGGCCCGTTGGGACATCGCAGCGGAGATTTGCTCCATCATTGATGATTATGTGGATTTCAAAACACGGACCGGTGAAACGGACCCATACAAGGAACTCCTACTTGCCAGAACGTGTGCGAACTCCTTTAGAATAGGGGAAAAGAAGTGCTATGTTCTGTCAGGAGATAATCTCTTTGTCCTACCCACCCTGCGAAACGCCATGCAGACGATCATCCGGGACAAGACCCACCTGACGGAACGCTGTGAGGCTGTGCTGGCTGATCTGAGCGGTCCCCTTGCCACACCGCTGGAACCCACCGAGGAGGAACTGAATCCGCCGCCCCCTCCAAAAAAGGAATACCGCTTGATCCTGGGCGACACGGTGTACCTGGGGGCGCAGGAGTATGAGCTGCTGGCCTATAATGAGCAGACTGTCCGGCTCTATGACCCGACCTTTCCTATTTTCAATAAGGAGCTGCCCCGTGAGGAATTCGACCATCTGCTGGCGGAGAACCCGCTGAACGACAGACTGCTTCAGGTGGCGGAGAACGCGGCACTTGTGGCTGACGCCGAAGAACCGGATGCCGGGGAATCGCCGGACGCCCCGCTGCCCGTGGGCCGGATCGACTTCCTGGGCACAAATGGCAGCGTGGGCGAGAGCGTGGAGTACACCGATGCGGAGCAATTTCTGACGGAAATTCAGGAAGAAAACCGTGTCGGCGCACCCAAGCGGATCGTCCTCTACCGGGATGGCCAGGGCCAGACCATCCCCCAGGACTTCCTTGCCGAACTGGACCCAGCGCCCCAGGGATTTGAAGTCATTGACATGGCGCAGGCGCAGTTGGAACGGGCAAAATGGCTCATCAACGCCTACTGCATGGAAGTCTTTGAGCAGGAGGCCGATTTCTCCGACCTCTCCCATGTGCCCCTGGCGTTCAGCTCCACCAGCGACAGCGCCCACACCGTGGAGATCAGCGCCGATCTGGTATCCTTCCGCCTGTCCTATCTGGTGGACGGTGCGGAAGCAACATCCATCCAATGCGCCGGCTTCCGTGACCTGAATGAATTTCTCGCTAACCTGGATTTTGACGAGATGGTGGCCTCCGCGGAGGAGGAGTATAACAAACAGCGCCAGGGACAGGAACACCCCGCGGACACAGCGCCCCATCAGGCGGAGCAGACCGGCGCGGAGCCGGATGTCCGTTTCTACGCTGTGGAACTGGATCGCGGCTCCCAGATCGCCTATGGCGTGTGGGATGACCAGAACGACCGTATCTATGTGGACGATGAGGGCGTCAGTGAGGAATTTACCAGCCGGTGGCAGGCGGAGGAGTACGCCCGCCAGTTGAACCAGGTGAACCCCCTCGCCCGGTATTATGGGGAGGGCGAAACCATCCTGATCCGGCAGTACCCCAACGGCCAGTATTATGTCCAATACTGCTATGACGGTCAGGATAACACGGTGTATGCAACGGCGGGTGGCTTTGATACCTTTGAGCAGGCCGAAGCAGCACTTTATACCCATCGTCCCAAAGCAAAAAAAGACCCCATCGCCGCCCAGGACCTCGCGTACCGGCAGGCAGCGGAATATTGGTCCGGCGACGAGCATCTTGTGATTTTCCGGGAACCGAACGGGACTTTCTGCAATCAGTACGGCTTCATTTCCGGCAGGGTGACGCCCACGACCGGGAGCTTTGCCACACTGGAGGAGGCGGAGAAACAACTTTATGCGGACCGCCCTCTGGCCCAAAAAGTCCAGGCACGGGAGAAGCCGCCCGCCCATGCCCCGGCGGACCGGGACGAAGCGGAGCATCGGTATCAGGTGGTGGTCTACCACCACCTGGAAAACGGCATGGACGAGAAGCTGGAATACGCGACGCCGGAGGAAGCGGAACAGGCGGCACGGGGCTATCTGGAAGGCACGATGGAACCAGACGGCTTTGCCTACGAGGGCGCGGCTGTCTACGACCTGCTGGAGAAGAAGTGGTTCCGCGTGATCGGGGACTTCCCCACACCGGAACCTCCCGCCGCAAAAGAGGAACAACCTCCGCCTCCGCGGGAGGATACGGAACCGGCTGCTGCGGACCGTGACCTGCTCGGTAAGGAGATCACGCTGGAGGGCCGGCGGTTTCGTGTAGAAAAGATCGATGAGGATGGCCGGGCCTCCCTGCGGGATCTCACCTTTGAAGGGGCTGCGGACTTCCCCATCGAGCGCGTGGAGCATATTTCCGCCATTCAGCGTCTGATGGAACCTGCTGAAAAGACAGCGGGACCGGGAAAGAGCGTGAAAAGTTCAGCGGATGGGCACGACCAGGGCGGTATAGAGCCAACCCTGGCCCCACCCCAGCCCCAGCGCAGGGCCAGGGTGTCCCCCTTTGTCCTCCATCCTGAAGTCCCCAACGCGGACCGGCATGAGTACCACATCACCGATGACGCCATCGGCACAGGGACGCCGGGAGAACGGTTCAACAACAATGTCCGGGCCATCCGCCTGCTGAAAAGGCTGGAGGCCGAGGACCGGCTTGCCACCCCAGAGGAACAGGAGGTATTGGCGCGGTATGTGGGCTGGGGCGGTTTGGCCGACTGCTTTGACGAGCGCCACAGCAAGTACGCCGAGCTGAAAGCCCTGCTCACCGAGGAGGAATATGCCGCGGCCAGGGAGTCCACCCTGACGGCCTTTTACACCCCGCCCGTGGTCATCCGATCTATCTATCAGGCGCTCACGAATATGGGCTTCCAGACCGGGAACATCCTGGAGCCGTCCTGCGGCATCGGCAACTTCATCGGTATGCGCCCGGAGGCCCTGGCGGACTCTAAAATCTACGGCGTGGAGTTGGACGGCATCTCAGGCCGCATCGCCCAGCAACTCTATCAACAATCGTCTATCGCTGTCCAGGGGTTTGAAAAAACAGACCTCCCGGACAGCTTTTTTGACGCCGCCATCGGGAATGTGCCCTTCGGCTCCTTCAAGGTGATCGACAAGCGGTATGACCGATACAATTTCCTCATTCACGACTACTTCTTTGCCCGGACGCTGGATAAGGTCAGGCCGGGCGGTGTCATCGCCTTTGTCACCAGCAAGGGCACGATGGACAAGGACACCCCCACTGTGCGGAAGTACCTTGCCCAGCGCGCCGACCTGCTGGGGGCCATCCGCCTGCCCAACAACACTTTCAAGGACGCCGCGGGAACGGATGTGACCAGCGACATCCTCTTTTTGCAGAAGCGGGACGCCCTCTCCAGCGAGGAACCGGATTGGGTACACCTGAACACCGACGCCAACGGGCTGAAAATGAACCAGTATTTTATTGACCACTCGGAGATGGTCATGGGCGAAATGCGGGAGATCAGCGGCCCCTATGGGCCGGAAACCGCCTGCCTGCCCATTGAGGGGCGGGACCTGGAGGACCAGCTTGCCGTTGCTATTCAGAATATCCGAGGCTCCATCACCGAGTATGTCATGGATGACCCGGAAACCGAGGGCGAGGACAAGTCCATCCCCGCGGACCCGGAGGTGCGGAATTTCAGCTATACCATCGTGAACGGCAAGGTGTACTACCGGGAGAACAGCCGAATGAACCAGGTGGAGGTATCCGTGACAGCGGCCAACCGTATCAAGGGGCTGATCGGCATACGGGACTGTGTGCGGACGCTCATTGAGTACCAGACCGAGGACTGGCCCGATCAAGACATTCAGGCCCAGCAGCGGAGGTTGAACGCCCTTTACGACGCCTTTGTGGACAAATATGGGCGGATCAACTCCCGCGCCAACAGTTCCGCGTTCAGCATGGACAGCGCCTACTTCCTCCTGACCTCCCTGGAGGTGCTGGACGATGAGCGCAACTTTGTCCGCAAGGCGGATATGTTTATCAAGCGCACCATCAAGCAGAGGATCACGATCACCCATGTAGATACCGCGTCCGAGGCCCTGGCCGTGTCACTGGCTGAAAAGGCAAAGGTGGACATGGACTATATGGCGGAGCTGACCGGCAAGACCGAGCAGGAGGTCTACGCCGACCTGACCGGCGTGATTTTCCTGAACCCCATGCACGGGTATGGCGGTGGCTCCGAGGAAAAGTACCTCACTGCGGACGAATACCTCTCCGGGAATGTGCGGGAGAAGCTGGAATGGGCAAAACGAAGCGCCGAACTGTACCCGGAGGACTACACCGCCCATGTCCAGGCTTTGGAACGGGTGCAGCCGGTGGACCTGACCGCCAGCGAGATCGCCGTCCGGCTGGGGGCCACCTGGCTGCCCACAGAGGTCATTGACCAATTTATCTATGAACTGTTCGGGACTTCCCCCCGCAGTCAGCGGATGATACGCAGCCATTACTCCCAGCACACCGGCGCATGGAATATCGAAAGTAAATTTGCCGACAGGGGCAATGTCAAGGCGGAGAACACCTACGGCACCACCCGTGTCAATGGCTACAAAATCATTGAGGAAACCCTGAATCTTCGGGATTTGCGTATTTTTGACTATGTGGAGGACGAACACGGCAACCGCGTTCCCATCCTGAACAAGAAGGAAACGGCCATTGCCCAGGGCAAGCAGGAACTTATCAAGCAGGCGTTCCAGGACTGGATTTGGAAGGACTCCCAGCGCCGGGAGCGGCTGACACGGCTCTACAACGACAAATTCAACAGCATACGGCCCCGCGAGTACGATGGGAGCCACCTGAACTTTGTGGGCATCAACCCGGAGATCACCCTGCGGCCCCATCAGATGAACGCCATCGCCCACATCCTCTACGGCGGGAACACCCTGCTGGCCCATGTGGTGGGCGCGGGCAAGACCTTTGAAATGGTGGCGGCGGCGCAGGAGAGCAAGCGGTTGGGCCTGTGCCAAAAGAGCCTGTTCGTCGTCCCCAACCACCTGACAGAACAGTGGGCGTCCGAGTATTTGCAGCTCTACCCCTCTGCCAATATTCTGGTGGCAACCAGGAAGGACTTTGAAACCAAGAACCGCAAGCGGTTCTGCGGCAGGATCGCCACCGGCGACTATGACGCCATCATTATCGGACACAGCCAGTTTGAGAAAATCCCGGTGAGTGTGGAGCGCCAGCGGTATCTTCTGGAACAGCAGCGGAGTGAGGTCCTGAACGGCATCGCGGAACTGAAAGCCAACCACGGGGAACGATTCTCCATCAAGCAGATGGAGCGCACAAAAAAGTCCATTGACGCCAAGTTAGCAAAGTTGAACGACCAGAGCCGTAAGGATGATGTGGTCACATTTGAAGAACTGGGCATTGACCGCCTCTTTGTCGATGAAGCCCACTACTACAAAAACCTCGCCGCCTTTTCCAAAATGCGGAATGTGGGCGGCATCAGCCAGACGGAGGCCCAGAAGTCCAGCGACCTCTATATGAAATGCCGCTATCTGGACGAGCTGACCGGGGGCCGGGGCGTTGTGTTCGCCACAGGCACCCCCATCTCCAACACCATGGTGGAGATGTATACCATGCAGAAGTATTTGCAGTACCACACCCTGGAAGAACACGGCCTGCTCAATTTTGACGCCTGGGCGTCTACCTTTGGCGAGACTGTCACCGCCATCGAGCTGGCCCCGGAGGGCACCGGCTACCGGGCCAAGACCCGGTTCTCCCGGTTCTATAACCTCCCGGAACTCATGTCCATGTTTAAGGAAGTGGCGGACATCCAGACAGCGGATATGCTCAACCTCCCTGTCCCCAAGGCCAACTACCACAACATCGTCCTGAAACCCTCGGAACAGCAAGAGGAGATGGTGGCGGCGCTGGGAGAGCGGGCGGAGAAGGTCCGCAATAGGATGGTGGACAGCACCGAGGACAATATGCTGCTTATCACCAACGACGGGCGCAAGCTGGCCCTGGACCAACGGCTCCTCAACCCCTTGCTCCCGGACAGCGACACCAGCAAGATCAACGCCTGTGCTGGGGATGTGTTTGATATATGGCAGCGCACAGCGGACCAACGTTCCGCGCAGATGGTATTCTGCGACCTCTCCACCCCTGGCAAGAACCGACCCATTGAAATGGTCCCAAACGAGCAGGGCGGCTACGAGATGGCGGAATTTCAGAATGTCTACGATGACCTGCGGAATAAGCTGATTGCCAAAGGGATACCAGCCGAAGAAATAGCCTACATTCACAGCGCCAACACGGAGACACAGAAAAAGGAACTGTTTGGCAAAGTGCGCTCCGGGCAGGTCCGGGTGCTGATCGGCTCCACCCAGAAGATGGGCGCGGGCACCAATGTCCAGAAGAAACTCGTGGCGCTCCATCATCTGGACTGTCCCTGGCGGCCCAGCGACCTTCAGCAACGGGAGGGCCGGATCATCCGGCAGGGCAACGAGAACAATGAGGTGGACATCTATACCTATGTTACCGAGAACACCTTTGACAGCTACCTCTATCAGCTGGTGGAGGGCAAGCAGAAGTTCATCGGGCAGATCATGACCAGCAAATCCCCGGTCCGGTCCTGCGAGGATATAGATGAAACCGCCCTGTCATACGCGGAAATCAAGGCGCTCTGCACCGGAAATCCCCATATCAAGGAGAAGATGGACCTGGACATTGATGTGCAGCGTCTCCGGCTCCTGAAAGCCAACCACCTCAGCCAGCGGTACGCTCTGGAGGATCAGATCATTAAGACGCTGCCTCAGCAGATTGCCAAGTATGAGCAGTCTATTGAGGGCTATCTTTCCGATATGGACCGGCTGAAGGAGAACACCCACCCCAATGAGGACGGCTTCTCCCCCATGGAGGTGGAGGGGACCGTCTACACCGACAAAAAAGCCGCAGGCAGCGCCATCCTCGCCGCCTGCAAAGCCATGACCAGCCCCGAACCTGTCCCCCTGGGCCAGTACCGGGGCTTTTCTATGGACCTGTCCTTTGCAAGCCTGACCAGGGAGTTCAAGGTCACGCTGAAAGGGGCGCTGTACTACACCACGAACCTCGGCACAGATGTTTTTGGCAACATTCTCCGCCTGGACAATCTGCTGGAAAGCATGGAGGAGCGGATCAGCACCTGCCGGGAACAGTTGGAAAATACCAGGATGCAGCTCGAAAACGCCAAACTGGAGGTGGATAAGCCCTTTCCCCAGGAGGACGAGCTGAAAAGAAAGTCCGCCCGCCTGGATGAATTGAACATCCTGCTGAACATGGACAAGCGGGAGAGCGAGATCGTGGATGGAGATGTAGGGGATGAAGTCACCGCCCCCGCCCGTGGCAGTCCCGACCGCGAACGCTGAAAGAGTGAGAAATGTCTGACCCTCAAAAACATGATACGGGAGCAAGCCGCAGACTTGCCCCCGTACATAGTTTGTTGTATCATTTCCGCGGATGGGTGTCCCACGCCCACCTGTATACGGTATCAAAATTCATGATAGAATGGAGTTGAATGCTATGGCAACCTATCTCACAGGTGATTTATTCCGATATCGGGATAAGGTGACACACATGGGAACTTTCTCCGCGTGGACACCTTTTGCCGCGCAATGGAAACAACAAAATCCGATACCATAATCATCCTTGGTGATGCTGGTTTCAATTATTACCTGAATGACCGCGACACCCGCGCAAAAGAGTATGCCAGCGCCATTCCGGTCAAATTCTTCAGTATCCACGGCAACCATGAGGCCAGGCCCCAGCGCATCCCATCCTATATTGAAGGAGAATACTGCGGCGGGAAAATTCTCTATGAAGAAGCATTTCCGAACATCCTCTTTGCTGTTGACGGCGAGATTTACAATTTCGATGGGTACAAGTGTATCGTGATCGGGGGCGCGTACAGTGTGGATAAGCACTACCGGCTGGCGCACGGGTGGCATTGGTGGCCGGATGAGCAGCCGGACGAGGAGATCAAAGCCGTGGTTGAAGCGCGGCTTGCCGCCTTACACTGGAACATCGACATTGTTTTGAGCCACACCTGCCCCCGCAAATATGAGCCGACCGAAGTATTTCTCTCCAGCCTTGACCAAAGCTCCGTAGACAAGAGTACCGAGGACTGGCTGGACGGCATAGAGGACCGCCTGGACTACAAAAAATGGTACTGCGGCCACTACCACACCCGGAAACAGGTCGACAAAATACAATTCATGTTTGAGGACTTTGACACGATGTTTATTCATCTATGAATAAGGTATTCTATGTTACCTTTCCCGGCTACGTTCCCGGCTACGGGGAGCGTTAGCGATTGACAAGCATCCGGCGTACCGATACAATAAGGAAAATGAAGCAGAAAGGACGGGGTAAGAGATGGGCCGACAGGATATGATGGGGCAGCCCGGACACGATACCGGCCTACCAGCTGACAAGAGTTATCTGGAGTGCGGCCTGCCTGACTTCCTGCGGGAGTCCATCGCGCAGATGCAGGCGGCCTGGGACCGGCTGGACCGGGGTGAGAAGGACCTGCGCTGGGACTGCGACTACTGCAACTTGCAGGCAGACATCAACAACGCGGAGGTCAATCAGGTCATCAGCTCGGAACAGGCGTGGTATCTCCGGGAAAAGTATCTGCGGATGGAAAGGGAGTGACCGCATGGGCGTCATTGACTTTACAGATATGCAAAAACGGAACAAGGCATACGCCGGCGCAAACGGCAAGAAGCTTTCCGTTCTCTATGACGGGGAGCAATATATGCTGAAATTCCCTTCTATGGCGAAGAAAAACCCAGATATGAGTTAAGGTACCCCCGCACAAGGGCAATATTTTAACCGCATGAGAGCATTGTTATTGTAGATAGCATAGCCGATATGAGACAGATAAAGATGGTCGCAAGCCATTAAGGGCTTTCAAAACAGCTATCCTTATCACCACGATGTTTTTCAATCATGACTGATGCGGTAGTTGTTGAAACAAATGTTTGAAAATGATAGTTACCGAAAACTGCTGCTGTATACTGGGCGGCTCGAGAGTGTAGGGCATGGGAAAATCGGGGAGCGAAGGGCTGCGAGTGGCATGATACATAGATAACAGTAGAAAGTATGGATTTTTCCCCAAATGATTTACTTTTTACTGGTAACCCACACTAAACTTTTAATAAAGAGCTGTCGATATTTTAAATAAAAGGTATGCGCAGTATTTGGTTTTTCTTAGTCAGTCGATTCTATAAATACCAGTTCTAAACAATAAGACAGAAGGAGGAAAAACGATGACGGTCAGCGATATTGCTAGGATGATGGCAAATGCGGACAGGTACAGGCGGCAAGGCGTTACGCCAAACCTTCCCAACGGCTCTCTGCCTCCAAAGGACCACGTGAACCCATATTGCCCAGAAGGAATGGATATTACAGGTCGGACGGATTTCCGTCGAATCGTTCCTGTTGACGAGGACGTTGCGAACAGGATAAGAGCGCTGGTGTTTGAGAATATGAAAAACAACGGCGGAATGAGTGATGGAGAAGTTGAAAGCCAAGTTATAAAAAACTATATTATGTCGTTGCCTCCTGAAGAAAGAGCCGCCGCCGGATGGACATTAAATCAAATCAGTATACAAGAGGCTAAGCGTTTGGGAGAATATGTGCATCAGCGGGACCCGTCTTGGAATTGGGGAAAGCCAGTTAAGCCCGGTATCTTAAATGAATATCACCAAGGGATCGATCGGAAAGCATAAGAGAAATTGAAAATTCAGTCCGGCCGTTAAATTTCTCAGAGACGATAAAAATGTTTGTTAGAAAATTGGGGCCAGACCCATTTTTTCAAAACATAAGTGCTATACAGAGACGGTCTGCTCTCCATTAAGAGAAAACTCCGCCCGTGGCGGAGAGACCGCCAGAGGTTCCGCAATGCGGGACCTTTGGTGGCGCAAGCATCGCATTTTGATGTCAAAACGCCACTTGCAGGGGAAATCCCCTGACCCCAATGCCGCCAATCGACGGGACTTTTTGGCAGCACTGCTGGCAAGTTTGTGCTAGGAAACCGGGTTTGGCAATATTGCCAAAAGCGATTTTGGGTGGGGAAAGGTGGACTTCTGACAGCGTTGCCAAAAATCCATTTCCGGCCAGCATTTCGGAACAACATTGGTACCTCGGAAAATAAGGTTTGGCAATAGCCAACCACACCGCACCTGTGTCCGCATGAGCGCAAAGGAATACGATCTGTTGAAGAAACGGAACAGGGCCGCCGGACTGTCCGCCAGCGCATGGCTGATGCGGCAGATGGAAACCAACCGCCCCGTCCTGTTCAGGGAGGCGGAGACACGGGAGGCCATTGCCTTTATGAACGAGGCAGGCCGAGAGATCAACGCCATCGCCCGTGACTTCAACAGCGGTTACGGGACGGCAGAACAGCTCCAATATGCTGTCCGGCGGCTGAGTCAGGTGTATCAGCGCCTGCATGAGCTGAGAAAGAAGGGATGTCCCCAGGCGGATGACGAGATCATGCGGTCTGTCCTCACCAATAAGGGCGACCGTGACCATCGAATTTATGAGATACCGACCTCCGCGATTACGCTGGAAGGAAAGAAAATTCGGTATTTCGATTTTATTTCCTCGCTGCGGGAAGAGGGGTGCAGCCGCGCCCTGCGGAGGATCGTCCCCCGGATTGATATGGGTAAAATCGGGAAGCTGATTTATGACACCCCATTCCTCAGTGATTTGCAACGGCAATTTTATTTGACCATGCTGGCGGAACGGAAAGCAAAGATACTGGATTTCGCTCTGGAAAAATTAGAGCAGGCGAAAGATGGGCTTCTACCAGTGAAACACAAAGCCGGGAAAGACCGGGACGCCCGATAAAGCAATCACATACCTTTTTGGCAAGGCCGTGTCTGCGGCCTTGCCGTTTTACATAGCCGGGAGGTTTTCATCTGGAGATCTCCCGGCTATCACTATTTTATAAGGAGTGATACAGCATGACCAACAAAGAAATGATGTGCCAACTTTATGAACGGATGGCAGCCGAGCAGCAGAAGTATAAGGCATGGCTTCTGGAGCAGCCCCCCAATGTGATCCTGGACAATGCCTGCAAATTCACCGTCCGAGAAGACATTGTGATGGAGTTGGAGGTACTGGAACTGACGGACGCCCAGGCTGCGGCCCTGCTGCGGTCCCGGACCCCGCTGGCGGATGTTTACCGGGCGTGGGAGCGGGCGGAAACTCACCACATGGACGATGTGCGGGATGTGATCGAGGCCCGCGCAGATACCGTTATACGGGCTGAAAAGGAAAAGGGCCAGCGGGAGGAACGGTAGGATGGGCTATGTCACCCCGGAGCAGATCGCTCAGGCTAAGGAATGGGACCTGCTGACCTATCTCCAGCGGTATGACCCGCACCAGCTCGTCCATGTGGGCGGAAGCACCTACTGCACCCGTGAGCATGACAGCTTGAAGATCAGCAACGGAAAATGGAACTGGTTCTCCCGCAAAATCGGCGGGAAAACGGCCCTGGACTATCTTATCAAGGTCCAGGGCTTTTCCTTTACCGAGGCGGTGGAGGCCCTGACGGGGCCGAACTTCTCTCCCCCGTCTCCGGCACCTCAAGCCAGGCCAAAGGAGCAGGAACCCCGGAAGCTGGTCCTTCCCCAATCCAGCCGGTGTGCAACCCATGTTGTCAGCTATCTTCATGGGCGGGGCATTGACTATGATATGATCGACTACTGCATCCAGACCGGGCGCTTGTATGAAAGTCTGCCCTATCACAACGCCGTATTCGTGGGCCGGGACCGGCAGGGCCAACCCCGCTACGCCGCCCTGCGGGGCATCATAGGGGACTTCAAGGGCGAGGCCACCGGCAGTGACAAGCGGTATTCCTTCGCCATCGCGGAGGACTCCGCTGCACCCAGCGTCCACCTGTTTGAATCGGCCATCGACCTGTTGAGCTACGCCACCCTGCTGAAAATGAAGGGCCGGGACTGGCGGCAGGACGCCATGCTCTCCCTGGGCGGGGTGTTCAAGCAGAAACAAGAGTTTGTCATCCCCATGGCTCTCAGCCAGTACCTTCAGGACCATCCGGGCATCCACACGCTCTGCCTCCACCTGGACAATGACGAGGTGGGCCGGGACGCGGCAGCGGGTATCATGGCTGGCCTGGGGGACAGATACGAAGTGCTGGACAGGCCGCCGCCCAGCGGCAAGGATGTAAACGATCTGCTGCTCCAGCGGAGGTTGGGGCAGGCAAAGAGGAAGGAGGAATGGAGCCGGTGAAAGACCATCAGGGCATGAAGATCATCGGGATAGACAATGGCTACGGCAACATCAAGACTGCAAACTGCTGTTTTCCCGCGGGGCTGACCGTCCATGGCGCAGAGCCGGTATTCAAAGACGATCTGCTGGTCTATGACGGACGCTACTACCTGATTGGGACAGGCCACAAGGAGTTTAAGGCGGACAAGACCGGGGACGATGACTACTATATCCTCACCCTGGCCGCTATCGCCCGTGAGCTGAATGTATATGGCCTGACAGACGCCACGGTATATCTTGCAGTGGGATTGCCCCTCACCTGGGTGAGTCGGCAGCGGGCGGACTTCAAAGCCTACCTCATGCGGAACCGGGAGCTGGCCTTTACCTTCCGGGGAAAAGCCTACCGGGTGGAGATTGCCGGGGTGGATGTGTTCCCCCAGGGCTTCGCTGCGGTTGCCGGCCAGATCAGGGACTTCCAGGGCGTGAATATGCTCTGTGACATTGGCAACGGCACCATGAACATCATGTTCATCAACGACCGCAAGCCTGTTGTGGACCGGATGTTTACTGAGAAGTATGGCACCCATCAATGTATGCTGGCCGTCCGGGAGAATGTTATGCGGACCCACCATGCTACGGTGGACGAGTCGATTATCAACCGGGTGCTGCGGTTCGGCACAGCGGATATTCGGGAGGACTATCTGACTACCATCCGGGAAACCGCCGCAGAGTATGTGGGCGAGATCTTCCGCATCCTGCGGGAGCGTGAGTACAACCCAGCTCTCATGCGGCTTCATGTGCTGGGCGGCGGAAGCTGCCTGGTCCGCAACTTCGGGGCGTATGACGCCGACTGCGTGACCATCTACGAGGACATCTGCGCCACCGCCAAGGGCTATGAGTTCCTGTGTGAGCAGGCTTTGCACAGGGGGATGAGAGAATGAATACCAAACGGTTTTCGCTCCGATTTAACCTTGAGCGGGAGGATGACCGCAGGGCGTGGGAAGCCCTGCACCGCATGGACGCCCGATCCATCAATCAGGAGATCATCGCCAGGATCAACGCAAAAGAGCAAACCGATGTGTTGAAAGGGCTGATCCGTCAGGCCGTATCTGAAGAATTGGAGCGAACCGCAAAGAACAGCCGTGACCGGCCAGCAGCGCAGGCGGAAGCCAGCGCGGAGGACCTAAACACCGTGTTTGACTTCCTGAACAGTTTTTAGCGGCATCACTTGTGATGCCGCTTTTTCCCGCCCGTCGAGGGGCATGGCATCACCTATGATGCCGCAAAAATCATAATAGGAGGTTGTCACTCTATGAGTGAAAAGGCCCTTTGCGAAGTCAATATGACCTATGCAACCATGCGAAGTTATTTTCGCGCAGCAGAACGTGCCCGCCAGCATTTGTCCGGCTTCATTGTGTTCTCTCCGGCCAGCTTTGACAAGGAGTATTCCGTGGAAAGCCGTACCTATGCGGTGTCCAGCGACAACAAGGCGTTTCGGCCTAATATGGGCGGATATTCCATCTATGCTTCGTCCCTGGATGGCTCCGATCCCTGTGTCCGCCTGGAACAGTATATGGCATCGGAGTACGGCGGCAAGAACGGCTGGCAAATTGAGCGGTGCTATATGATGTCCGATGAAGTGGAGCGGGCGCAGGCCCTCATGCGAACCGAAAAAGAGCATGAGCGATAACGAAGAGGCCAAGCCCGCACACTCTTCAGCGCCGCAGGCGCAGAGGATGTCGGTATTGTCTTAGCAAGCAACGAATTGTGGGGCCACAATTCCGCTTGACAGGGGCTTGCCGCCCCTATGACCCTGCATTGAGAAAGGATGATAGTTTTGAAAAGAACACTTGAAATGAAGGTCCGTTTTACCAAAACGGAACTGGATGCCCTTACCAAGAAGGCCCGCAAGTCCGGCCTGTCCCGCGAGGGTTACTGCCGCCGCGTCCTGAACGGCACGGAGGTGAAGGAGGCCCCGCCCGCCGACGTCCCCGCGCTAATCCAGGAGGTGCGGCGCGTGGGGAATAACCTGAATCAGATCATGAAGCGGGCCAACGCCCTCGGCCTGCTGGATGTGCCCCAGCTCCGCAAGGCACTGGAGGATAACCGGGCTGTGGAGAAGCTGATCGCGGACACCTATACCGTGCCTTCCGACTGATATGGCTGTGACCTCCATCTGGCCCATTCATGGGCGCGTGGACAAGGTAATCGACTACGTCCGGAACCCGGAAAAGACCACTGAGGCCGGTTTGCCGGAGCTGGCGTCTCTCCATGCCGTTGAGGATGTGGTGGAGTATGCCGCCGACGAGATGAAAACGGAGCGCCGGTCCTATGTGTCCTGCCTGAACTGCCGGGAGGACACCGCTGCCGCACAGTTCATGGAAACGAAGCGGCTGTGGGGCAAGTCTGGGGGCCGGGTATGCTACCACGGGTATCAGTCCTTCAAAGCGGATGAGGTCACGGCGGAGACAGCCCATGAGATCGGCGTCAGGCTGGCGGAGGAGCTGTGGGGCGGGCGTTTTGAAGTTGTAGTGGCGACCCACTGCAATACCGGACACTATCACAACCACTTTGTCATCAACTCCGTGTCCTGGGTTGATGGAAAAAAGTTCTACAACTCCCCCGCCGACTACGCCCGGATGCGGGAGGTATCGGACCGTCTGTGCCGGGAATACGCCATCTCCGTGATCGAGAACCCTGGCAGACAGACAAAGGACTATGCCGAATGGCGGGCCGAGCGTGATGGAAAACCCACCTACTGGGGCACTATCCGGGCCGACATCGACCGGGCTATCCGCGCTTCCACTACTGAGCGCGATTTCCTGCGGGTGCTGGACGAAATGGGCTATCAGGTCAAGACCCACGGGAAGGACGGAAAGCCCCTGAAATATCCCGCATTGAAGCCACCGGACGCAAAGGGCTATTTCCGTTTCCACAAGCTGGGTGAGGGCTACACGCTGGAGGAGATCAGGGCGCGTATTCTACGCAACATTCACAAGCAGCCCCCGTTCCCGGAGCTTGTCCATCACCTGCCCCAGCATTACCGGGTGCGGGGAAAGCCCCAGAAGAACGTCACCGGCCTGCGGGCGCTGTACTTCCGTTACTGCTATGAACTCCACATCATCGTCAAGCAGCCGGCATCCGTCAAGCGGGTGTCTTTTTTATTGCGGGAGGACATCGCCAAGCTGGACCGGCTGGACGCGGAAACCCGCTTTTTGGGGAAACACCACATTGGAACGATTGAGGAATTGACTACCCACCGGGAAACGGCATTGATGGAGGTGGACGCCCTGACTGCCCAGCGGCAGAAACTCCGAAAGGACCTGCGCCGGCTCATCAGGCAGGGCGACTCCGCAGGTATTGACGAGGTAAAACAGAATATCCATTCCCTGTCCGACAGGATCAGGGCGGCGAGAAAGGATGTGGTCTTATGTGACGGTATCGCCCAGCGTTCCGGGCGGGTCCGGGAGAACCTGGGACGGCTGGTGAAGCAAAAGGAAATTGAGCGAAAGGAGCTGTTAAAGAATGAATTATTCAGGCGACGCGGCGGAGCAAGTCGTGAGGATGTCGCTGGAAACAGGTGAGGTAGCGGTCAGGCTGGCCGGTTCTGGAGCCAAACAGCTTGCCATTTTGATCTATGCTATCCTGCGTGAGCAGAAAAAGACGGCGGGCAAGGCCCGCCTGACCAATATGCTCCGCAGCGGCAAGGAGCTGAAAGTGTTTGCCGTGAAGGACAGTGATCTCCAGCTCTTTTGCCGGGAGGCAAAGAAGTATGGCGTCCTTTATTGTGTATTGAAAGACCGGGACGCCGCAGACGGGCTGACCGACATCATGGCGAGGGCGGAGGACGCCAGCAAAATCAACCGCATCATTGAGCGGTTCGGCCTCGCCACCGTAGATATGGCCCAGGTCAAACAGGAGATCGAACAGAGCCGGGCGGAGCGGCAGGTAGATGCCCCGGAATCGCCTGCGGCGGAGTCCGCAGCCGGGGTGGACACTCCCCAGGGTCCGATGACTGAGCGGGAGATGGACGGATTTCTGGACGCCATGCTTGCCCCGGCCCCGGAACATGACCCCTCTGTCCCGGAGCGCGACGATCCAGACCGGGACCTGGATGAGTTTTTGAAAGCGGCGCGGGGCACGTCCTCTGCCAGAGAGGAGGGCAGGACCGAAAACCCCACCGTGGGCCGGACCGAGAAATCCCGTCTGTCCGAGCCTACCTCAAAGCCCAAAGAGGCCGCCAAGCCGGGTATCCCTGATCCACTGGAACGTCCCCGCCCCTCTGTCCGTCAGGCATTGAAGGAGATCCGGGCGGAGCAGAAGCAGCGGGCGGAGGAGAAAGCCAGAGAGAACGCTGGGCGGCAGAAGCCGGTCCAGCACAAAGCACCCCCAAAAAAGAAAGTCAAAAAGCAAAAGGAGCGATAATGTATGCCGAACTATGATGATCTGTTTACCGGCCAGCCTACCCAGCAGGAGGAGAAGCCCTTTGACAAGACGGTTTGGGCGGCGAGAAAGCAGGCGGAGCGCGAGGGCGTCTACGCCATGATCGACAGCTATGTGCAGGATATGGGCAGAGAGGGTGGGCTGTTCCAAGCCTACCTGGATGTGCAGGCCCGGTTTGACCTCTATTCCGTGAGCAACGCCATCCTGATCGCGGCCCAGTGCCCGGAGGCCACCAAACTGGCCGACTTCGACAGCTGGAAGGCCAGCGGCGTGTATGTCAGACATGGAGCCGACGCCATCACCATCCTGGAACCGGGTAAGGAGTACCAGCGGGACGATGGCAGCGTGGGCGTGTCATACAATGTTCGGAAGGTCTTTGACATTTCCCAGACCAGGGCCGCCCAGCGCCCCGCCCCCACCACGGTCCGGGATGAACGCCTGCTGCTGAAGGCCCTGATGAACGATGCCCCCTGCCGGTTTGCTATCTCCAACGAACTGCCGGAGGGCGTCAATGTGGCCTATCATCCCCAGGAGCATACCGTCTATGTCCGCCAGGGGTTGGACGCCCCTACCATCTTCCGGGGGCTGGCCCAGGAGCTTGCCCGCGCCCACATGGACCGGGATGGGATCACCTGCGAAAGCCCTGATTTCACAGCGTACAGCGTGTCTTATATGCTGTGTAAAAGAAATGGCGTGCCGGTAGAGGGCTTTTCCTTTGAACGCCTGCCGGAGAACTACGCCGGAATGGACGCCAGGGCGCTCCGGGCCGAGGCGGGTGTCATGCGGGATGTGGCCGGGAGTATCTCCGCCGATATGAACCGACTCTTTGCCGCCCAGGAAAAGGCGCAGAAGAACCGAGATGACGAGGCGAGATAAGGAGGGCGCTCTATGCGTGATGAGAAGCGTGTGGTCACGCTGAATGACTACGAACAGCGGCTTATGGTGCGGGGCCTGACTGACTTCCGCAACGATGTGCTCCGGGACGGCAAACCCACCGAAGATGTGGACGATCTCATTCTCAAAATCATAGACGCGCCCACGAAACGGGAGAAACGGAGGGCTGACCGTGAGGCAAGATAAGTTCTCCAAAGCCTACCTGACCCTCTACGCCTGCGGCGTCATTCCTGTGGTCTGGCTGGCCCTGCTGCTGGCCCCCTATATGGGCGGCGGACTGGTGGGGCTGGTGCGGTACGGCGGGGCCGCGCTGGACCATCCGTTTCACATTGTATGGTGTGAGGACAGCTTGAAAACTGTCCTCATTTTTTTGTTGTGCTATGGGCTGGGGATTGGCGTCTACCTCTCCACCGACCGCAACTACCGCAGGCGGGAGGAACACGGCTCCGCCAGATGGGGCGATCCAAAAGGAATCAACAGGAAATATGCGGATAAGGAGCTGACCGCGAACAAAATTCTCACACAGAATGTCGCCATTGGGCTGGATGGCCGCAGACACCGGCGCAATCTGAATGTCCTGGTGGTGGGAGGCAGCGGCGCGGGCAAGACCAGGTTCTACGCCAAACCCAACATTATGAACGCCAACACCAGCCTGATCGTACTGGACTGCAAAGGTGAGATCTTGCGCGACACCGGGGGACTGCTTGAAGCAAACGGCTACGACATCAAGGTGCTTGACCTCAACAACATGGAGAAAAGCCACTGCTACAACCCTTTTGCCTATCTCCGCAGCGACAACGACATCCAGCGGCTTGTGACCAACCTGTTCAAGAACACCACGCCCAAAGGCGCACAGTCACAGGACCCCTTCTGGGATCAGGCGGCGCAGATGCTCTTGCTGGCGCTGGTGTTCTATCTCCACTACGAAGCCCCGCCCGAAGAACGGAACTTCTCCATGGTCATGGAAATGATCCGGGCTGGCGAGGTCCGGGAGGATGATGACACCTACCAATCCCCGTTGGATGAACTCTTTGACCGCCTGGAAATGCGGGACCCGGAGCATATCGCCCTGAAATATTACCGCAATTACCGCTCCGGCAGCGGCAAGACCCTGAAGTCCATCCAGATCACGCTGGTGTCCCGGCTGGAGAAGTTCAATCTGGAATCGCTGGCCGGCATGACGCAGACGGACGAGATGGAATTGTGGAGTTTAGGTGAAAAAAAGACGGCCATCTTTGCCGTGATCCCCGACAATGACTCCAGTTTTAACTTCATTGTCGGCCTACTCTACACCCAACTGTTCCAACAGCTCTACTATCAGGCGGATGTGGTACACGGCGGCAGGCTGCCCGTCCATGTGCATTTCGTCATGGACGAGTTCGCCAATGTCGCGCTGCCTGATGAGTTTGACAAACTGCTTGCCACCATGCGGAGCCGTGAAATCTCCGTGAGTATCATCATCCAGAACCTCGCCCAGCTTAAGGCCCTTTTTGAAAAGCAGTGGGAGAGCCTTGTGGGAAATTGCGATGAATTTCTGTATATGGGCGGCAACGAGCAATCCACTCATGAGTATGTGTCCAAGCTGCTGGGCAAAGAAACCATTGATACGAACACCTACGGCCAGTCCAAAGGAAGGAGCGGCAGCTACTCCACCAACTGGCAGCTCACGGGCCGGGAACTGCTCATGCCGGATGAAGTGCGTATGCTGGATAACCAGTACGCGCTTCTTTTTATTCGCGGAGAGCGGCCCGTGCGTGACCTCAAGTATGACATCCTTAAACATCCCAATATCAAACTCACCACAGACGGCGGGGCGGAACCATACCGGCACGGTGAGGATGTCCACAGCATCGTGTCTATCCGCTTTGACAAGGAGCTATTGAAGCAGGCAGCGGAAAAGGATGGTCAGGACGCGCCGAAACATCGCTTCATTCTTCTCACTGAGGATGAGTTGGAACAAAAATTCATTGAACTGGAGGAACAAGAAAATGCTGAACAACAAAAAGGAAAATAAGCGGCTCCCCATGCCCGGTAAGGCAAAAAAGGGCTTTCGCTGCTACTGCACGCTGGTAATGGCCGCGGCCCTGCTGGGCTGCTGCTCCATGAGGGCCTTTGCCGCCGATGACCCCCTGGAGGTGGTCAACAATTTGTCGGAGTTCATTTTCGGTTTGATCCGGGCGGTGGGGCTGATCCTGCTGGGCTGGGGCATCGTTCAGGTGGGCCTCTCTCTCCAGAGCCACGACCCGTCCCAGCGGTCCAACGGCTTCCTCACCCTTGCGGGCGGCATTGTCATAACCTTTGCAAAGGAGATTTTGACCCTTATCACCGGCTGATGATGCAAAGTTATCCGAACACACGGGGCAGGCCCCAAAAGCCTGCCCCCAAAGGAGGTGCTTTGCGTGTCGGATAATTGGGTCGTACAAAACCTGGAAAATGCGTTGGAGATCTGGAACGGCAAGTTGAGCGAGATCTGGCAGCTTATCACCCAATCCCCCCAGGACTTCAAGGGCGGCGCAATCTGGGCCGTGATAGAGGACATCCACGGCGCGCTCCAGGCCATCGGCTACGCCCTGCTGGTGTTGTTCTTTGTGGTGGGCGTGGTCAAGACCTGCGGCAGTTTTGTGGAGGTCAAAAAGCCGGAACATGCGCTGAAGCTGTTTGTCCGCTTTGTTCTGGCAAAGGCCCTGATTACCTATGGCATGGAGCTGATGCTGGCCCTTCTGGACATCATCCAGGGCGTAGTGTCCTCTATTATGAACGCGGCGGGCTTCGGCGCGCCATCGTCCACTGTTTTGCCTGCGGAGATCGTGACAGCCGTTGAGGATTGCGGCTTTTTTGAGAGCATCCCCCTGTGGGCGGTGACACTGATCGGCGGGCTTCTTATTTGGGTGCTCTCTTTTGTAATGATCCTGAGCGTCTATGGGCGCTTTTTTAAGATGTATAGTGCGTCCGGAAGTGCGGCGGTATAAGCCAAAGCACACGGATAGATGGAAATTCCGCCTATTGCACGGCGGTAGGATAAGGTAATCCAGAAAGGCAGGTGAAATAATCTCCTATCATCAGCCAGCTTATCCGGAGGGGAAACCTGATGGGGAGTGTAGCATGCTGGCAACGTCGTAAGTTGGAAAGCTATCATTCCACTACTGAACGGCAAGATGAAACGATATGAATGAGGAGCAAAGCTAAACTGCTTTAAGGGCAGTCCGAGGCGGCATACTTGAGCCGGCGGCGTAGGATAGCTGAATTCGCCGTATGTCATGGCAAATGGTGACATGTAGACACGATTTGCGAGATACCCATGATAGCCAGCCGCAGTCAGCGGAAAAGGACGAAAACCCACTCCGACATCATATCACGCTGTTTCCAGCTATCTAACCGGAGATTGCCTAAACCGGAACGCCATTTATGGCTATGGCCGCAGGACCTGAATATCCGGCAGGGCAACGGAGCCGCCGTAGTAGTCCGAGCAAGGGAAAACCTTGTACATGGCGAAGGGCGGCAGGGTATCACCAATTCACAAAAGGAAAGGTGTGTGAGACACCATGAGAAGTCCCCAAAATGTATTGGAGAGTTTAAGTTCCAAAGCATGCAACAGCAATTATCGGTATCAGCGACTCTACCGCAACTTGTACAATCCTGAATTTTATCTGATAGCGTACCAAAAAATACAAGCCAAACAAGGCAATATGACAGCCGGAACAGATGGTAAGACCGTGGATGGAATAGGCATGAAGCGTATCAATGCGTTGATTGCCAGATTGAAGGATTTTAGTTATCAACCCGCCCCGGCCCGTCGGACGTATATCCCCAAGGCCAATGGCAAAAAGCGTCCCCTTGGTATTCCCTCCTTTGACGATAAACTGGTACAAGAAGTGGTTCGCATGATACTAGAGAGTATCTACGAGCCGACTTTTCTGAATACATCCCACGGCTTTCGCCCAAAACGGAGTTGTCATACGGCACTCCAACATGTGCAAAAGAATTTTACTGGGGTCAAATGGTTTGTCGAGGGTGACATTAAGGGGTGCTTTGACCATGTTGACCATCATGCATTGGTCAACATCCTGCGCAGGCGCATTCAGGATGAGCATTTCATCGGGCTTATCTGGAAGTTCCTGAAAGCGGGCTATATGGAGAATTGGGTTTACCACAACACTTATTCCGGCACTCCGCAGGGGTCCATCATCAGCCCTATTCTTGCAAATATCTACCTCAATGAGCTGGATGTGTTTATGGCCCAATATGCCCAGACCTTTCGGCAAGGTAACAAGCGCCGTATCAACCCAGCCTATAAAAAGCCGCTGGATAAGCGGCGTGGAAAGCAGGAGTGGCTGAAACGGAACGAAAGTAAAATCTCCCCGGAGCAAAAAGCAACTGTTATGGTGGAAATCAATGAAATCAATCAATATCTGCGTACCATCCCGTATGTTGACCCGATGGATGACAGCTATAAACGGCTGGTGTATGTCCGCTATGCGGACGATTTTCTGATCGGAGTAATTGGGAGCAAAGCGGACGCAAGGCAAGTCAAGATCGATGTGGGAATGTTTATCCGAGAGCAGCTTCATTTGGAACTATCTCAGGAAAAGACTCTTATCACGCACGGAACAGACTTTGCCCAGTTCCTCAGCTTTCAGATTACCACCAGCAAGGAGCAGAACAGTACCCGCACCAAAGCGGGCTACGTTAAGCGCTCCTACACCGGGCGTATCAAGTTGTATGTGCCAAAGGAAAAATGGCTGAAACGGCTATTGTCCTATGGGGCACTTAAGATCCACTATGACAAAGACAACGGGAATAAAGAAATCTGGGAACCAGTTTGCAGGTCCAGCCTGCGCAATCTGGATGACCTGGAAATCTTAAACCAATACAATGCAGAAATCAGGGGATTGTACAATTACTACCGTATCGCACACAACGCAACCGTACTGAATAATTTCCTCTATGTGATGAAGTACAGCATGTATAAAACCTTTGCTGGGAAATACCGAACGAGCATGCAGAAAATCATCCGAAAATATACCAGAGGAAAAGACTTTGTAGTGACTTATCAAAGCAAATCCGGTGAAAAGTCAGTTGTATTTTACAACCAAGGAATGCGTCGGGATACCCATGTTGACGCAACAAACCCGGACATTATCGGGCGGGCAAATGAAAATAGAAGCTACACAAGTCTTGTTCAGCGGCTAAAAGGCGGCCAATGTGAGTGGTGCGGAGCGACGGATGTGGAGATTGAAATCCACCATATCCGGAAGCTGAAAGACCTATCAGGAAAGGCGGAATGGGAGCGCCACATGATTGCGCGCAGGCGCAAAACTATGGCGCTATGCCATAACTGCCATGTTAAATTGCATGCCGGAAAACTGGACTGATACCTGGAGAGCCGGATACATTGAGAGGTGTATGTCCGGTTCGGAGGGGAGCGTTTGGAAACCTGCCGCCGAAATGCGGCAAGGCGCTGGGCGCTTACCCTACTGTATGCTGCGCTGGCCCCCATCCCCCTGTCTACTTTTGCCGGGGAACCCAGCCAGAATGTGGGCAAGAGCTTTCTCAAAAGCTACGCCGCCGTCTGTCTGGAGGGGGCCGTCATCGTGCTGGCCTGTATCATCTTCTCCGTGTTCGCCAGTTCCCCGCCTGTTGTTGACCCGGACGCTGCGGCGGCTTCGATGGTGTGGAGCTACATTGGCGAAATTACCTTTAATATGCTTATTTTGGTGGGCAGCGTCAAGATGTCCGACCATGTGGTACGGGAAATGATGGGTCTATAAATCGGAAAAAGGAGACAAGTATTATGGATACGGAGGTTCGACCATGAGTTTTGAAGATGAATACCGCGCATTGATGGCAAAACCCGTTGAGGAGATCAAGGAAGATATTTTCTTCCGCATGGATAACTTTCAGGATGAGCCATGGTACGGCGATTTTCAAATGTATCTGACAGTTGGCGTCTGCCAGCCATCGGAGGAACACGCCCTGCAAGTCCGTAAAGCCCTGAAGGTGATGGGCTACGATACCCATGCCGTCAGCAGGGACGGAAGGACCTATATCCTGCCCGGCGAGGCGCGGCAAACCGCGCAGGAGCCAAAACTAAAAAAGCACGATGACCGGGAGCGATAACCGCCGGCATCGGGAAAGGAGCAGATCATGCGCCGGTTCTATATGTTCAAAGACAGGATACAGAAGGGCAGCATGGAAACACGGGAGGAAGCGTTGGAGATGATCCACCTGTGGCAGAGCCGCGAGACCCATCCCCTCCTGCGCTCGCAATTCAGCATCATCGAGGGGGAGGAAGAAATGATTCCCTATCCCTCCCGCCAGCAACTTCTCCGGCAGAAGCGGGACATGGAGCGATAAAGGAGGAAACACCACCGATGAATGACCAAGTACACGATGCCCCCGCCTTGCGGCAGCGCATTGAGGAACAGACAGAGCTTGTCGGTAAATGGGAGGACGCCCGGAGAGTACCCGATCAGAAACGGCTCACCTGGTTTTATCCTGACTTCGGCTGCTATGTCCTGAACTACTATGTCACAGCGGAGCAGTTGGACACCGCCGCAAAAGAGGTGGAGCGTCAAAAGGCCCTGGCCGCTGAACGGCGGCGCAGCCGGAAACAGCATGAACGCCAGGAGCGATGACAGGAGGGAACACATTGGAAGTCAAAATCAACCGCGAGATCCGTAATTACACGGAGAGTATGTTTTTCGGGCTGTCCCTGCGGCAGCTCATTTTTTCTGCCCTGGCGGTGGCAGTGGCCGTGGGGCTGTACTTTCTGATAAAGCCCTATGCCGGTACGGAAACTGTGTCCTGGGTGTGCGTTCTGGGCGCGGCCCCCTTCGCCGCCCTGGGCTTTTTCACCTACCACGGCATGGCGGCGGAGCAATTCATCTGGGCATGGCTGCGCTCGGAGGTGCTGGAACCCAGAGAACTGCGCTTTGAAGCGTCCACCCTCTATTACGATCTCTTGAAGCCCAGCATAGACAAGTGGGAAAAGGAGGAATACAATCGCCATGATTAGAAGTATCAAGACCATCATGCGGCAGGACCGGGAGCCGTACCGCGTCCCCCGCAGGGTGCAGGATGTGATCCCCATTCAATGTATCTGGCCGGATGGCATCTTCCGAGTGGGGATCAAGTTCTCCAAGACCTACCGTTTCACCGACATCAATTACAAGGTGGCCGGTCAGGAGGATAAAGAAACCATGTTTCGGGTCTACTCGGAACTGCTGAACAGCCTGGATTGCGCCGCTACCACCAAGCTCACCATCTGCAACCGCCGCCAAAGTCAGGCGGACTTTGAGCAGTCCGTCCTCATGCCCATGCGGGAGGATGGACTGGACAAGTACCGCAAGGAGTACAATCAGGTGCTCATGGACAAGGCAACCGGAGCTAATGGCATCACTCAGGAGAAGTATGTCACCATCACGGTCTACAAGCGGGATATTGAGGACGCCCGCGCTTACTTCACCCGTGTCGGAGCCGACCTGACTGCCCGCTTTGCGGCCCTCGGCGCCAAGTGCGTGGAGTTGGATGCCACGGACCGGCTTCGTATCCTCCATGACTTCTATCGTGCCGGAGACGAGGGAAGTTTTCGTTTTGACATGGCGGATATGGCCCGGAAGGGCCACGACTTCAAGGACTACATCTGCCCGGACGGGATCGAGAAGCACAGCGACTATCTGAAGCTGGGCGACCGCTATTGCCGGGTGCTGTTCCTGAAGGACTACGCCAACTATATCCAGGACGAGATCGTGACGAACCTGACTGACCTGGACCGCAATATGATGTTGTCCATTGACATCCTCAATGTGCCCACGGACGAGGCCGTGCGGGAGGTGGAGAACCGTCTGCTGGGTGTTGAAACCAACATCACGAACTGGCAGCGCCGGCAAAATCAGAACAACAACTTCTCCGCCATCGTCCCCTACGATATGGAATTACAGCGCAGGGAGAGCAAGGAGTTTTTGGCCGACCTGACCACCCGCGACCAGCGGATGATGCAGGCTGTTCTCACCCTTGTCATCACCGCCGACACCAAGCAGCAGCTTGACACCGACACGGAGAAGATACGCTCCCTGTCCGGGCGGTGTCAACTGGCGGTGCTGAAATACCAGCAGATCGACGGCCTGAACACCGTCCTGCCCATCGGGACACGGAAGATCAACGCCTTCCGCACCCTGACCACGGAATCGCTGGCTGTGTTCATGCCCTTCAAGGTGCAGGAGATTATGGACCGGGGCGGCATCTACTTCGGGGAGAATGCCATCTCCCACAACCTTATCATGTGCAACAAGGCCAATCTGCTCAATCAGTCCTCCTTCCGGCTGGGCGTTCCCGGCTCCGGTAAGTCGTTCAGTGTGAAAGAGGAAATTGTGTTCCTCATTCTCAATACGGATGATGACATTCTCATAGCAGACCCGGAGGGAGAATACGCCCCCCTCATTGAAGCCATGGACGGTGTGGGGAGCGTGATCCGGGTGGCCGCTGGGGGGAAAGACCGGCTCAACGCCATGTATATGGTGGACGGCTACGGCGAAAACAACCCCATTGTGGTGAAGTCGCAGTTCATCATGTCTCTGGTAGAGCGCATTGACCCCAAGGGAGTAGGCCCCCAGCACAATTCCATCATTGACCGCTGCACGGGCGCTGTATATGAGGAGGCGGAACAAAACGGTACGATCCCTACGCTGGCGACCCTGCGGGAAAAGCTGATGGAACAGCCGGAGGAGGAAGCGCGGGAGATCGCCCTGGCTCTGGAACTGTTCACTACCGGTTCTCTGGACATCTTCGGCCATGGCAGCACCGTGGACCTGGACAAGCGGGTGGTGGTGTTTGACATCCACGGCCTGGGCGAACAGTTGAAGCCCATTGGCCACCTGGTCATCACCGACACCATGCTCAACCGTGTCACCCTGAACTGGAAGAAGGGCAGGCGGACCCATGTCTTTATCGACGAGTTCCATGTCATGTTTGAGAACGAGTTTTCCGCCGCCTTTTTCAACTCCGCATGGCGGCAGTTCCGCAAGCGCAATGCCTATCCCACCGCCATTACCCAGAATGTGGAGTATCTTCTGGACTCTGTGCAGGCCAGCACCATGCTCAGTAATTCCGAGTTCATCGTCATGCTCAATCAGGCGGCGGGGGACCGGGAGAAACTGGCCCATCTGCTGAATATCTCCGAGGAACAGATGAGCTATATCACCAACGCAGATGCCGGGTGCGGCCTGATCAAATACGGATCGGCCCTGGTGCCTTTCGTCAACCGCTTTCCTGACAATACGGAGCTGTACCGCTTGATGACCACCCGGCCCGGTGAGGGCCGCTTTTCCGAGGGACGGGCCTGATGCCCGTCCCCCTTTTGATTGGAGGGATGAAAATGCCATTGAACATCAAGCCCTGCCATCTGCGGGCCGCGAGGGACTATGTGGGCCGGCATCACCGGCACAGCATCCCGCCCGTGGGCGGCAAATTTGCCGTGGCCTGCTATGATGGGGACCGGCTATGCGGTGTCGCCATTTGTGGCCGTCCCGTTGCCCGGTATTTGGATGATGGCCTGACGCTTGAGATTTTGCGCTGCTGCACAGACGGGGCAGGCAACGCCTGTTCCAAGCTCTACGGTGCCTGCTGTCGCATCGGGTTTGTCATGGGCTATGATCGTATCATCACCTATACGCTGGCGTCGGAAACCGGGGCGTCTCTGCGGGCCGCTGGGTTCACTTTTGACGGCATAGCCGGAGGTCGGGCGTGGACGGGCCAGCGCCGCAGGGACTACTATGTGGCCCCCGCAGAGCGGAAACACCGCTGGATGAAAAGACGGGTTGGTGCGATGCCATGAGCAAAAGCAAAATTAAAACCCGTGAAAAGGGTAAAGACATTAAGGTACTGGACAAGTCCGCTGTTGCAGGCCAGCGCATGAAAAGCGCCTTCATCCGTTCTAAAAAGAACGCGGAGGCCCTGATGGATGACCGGCAGGCCACGCCCAACGAGTATGCCGCGGACAAGACAGAGCTTGCCGCCGATGACCTTGCCCACGATGCGGCAAATGTGGCCGCGTCCGGCGCGAAAACGGCGGTGCGGCAGGGCCGGAAGCTGTTTCAGCGCCAGCGGGAGAAGTGGGCGGCAGAAAAGCGTCAAGAGAATACGGCCCCCGCTGAACAGTCCCACGCCCCTGGACCGGCCCAGGGTATAGCCCCAGATGGGCATACTCCGCAGCGAAACGGAGGGACGGCCCCAGAACACCAGCGCCTTCCGCAGCATAAGCGCATGGCGGAGCGCCCACCCACCCAGGCCGGCATAGAGCGCCCAACGGATACCACAAGCCCTTATGTGGAGAGAGGTCGGGCCTTTGCCAAAAAGCAGGCCGAGCGGAAACGGCAAATTAAAGATCGGGCTGTTCAGTCTGACCAGCCGTCGCGGATCAAGACCCCAAACGCCACACAAGCGCCCCGGCAGGCGGAACTCCCCGTAAAAACGGCAAAACAGCCCGCCCAGGCCATTGGGCAGGCCGCAAAGGATACCGGCAGGGGTGCGAAGAACGCCATCAAGAACGCCCAGCGAACCGTGAAAACCGCCCACCAGACTGCTAAGACCGTCCCACGCACGACGAAAACCGCCATCAAGACAGCAGACCATACGGCAAAGACGGCGCAGGCCACAGCCAGAGCCGCGAGAGCGACCGCTCAGGCCGCCCACGTCACAGGAAAGGCCACCGCCACCACCGCAAAAGCCGCTGCAAAAGGCGCATCCGCTGCGGCAAAAGCCCTGCTTGCGTCCATTAAGGCGCTGGTGACCGCTATCGCCGCTGGAGGATGGGTTGCCATCCTTGCCATTGTGCTGATCTGCTTGATTGGCCTGATCGTCGCCTCTCCCTTTGGCATCTTCTTTTCTGGTGAGGACAGCGGCACGGGCCAGACCATGCCCACCATTGTCCAGGAGATCAACTTGGAATACGAGAGCAAGCTGGAAGAAATCGAGAGCAACGTCGCCCATGACCGCCTGGAACTGTCCGGCTCCCGTGCTGTCTGGCCCGAAGTGTTGGCCGTCTATGCCGTGAAAACTACCACCGACCCGGACAATCCCCAGGAAGTCGCTACGATGGATAATGGGAAAAAAGAACTCCTGAAAGAGATATTTTGGGCCATGAACGAGATCAGCCACCGGACAGAAACCGCGACCACCACCCAAACCGTGGAAACCGATGATGGAAAGGGCAATATCGTGGTGGAAGAAGTCGAGGTAACGGCCACGACCCTTTATATTACCGTGACCCACAAAACCGTGGATGAAATGGCGGACATCTACAATTTTACCGCTGACCAGCGAGAGATGCTTGCGGAGTTACTGGCTGAAGAAAGCAACGGTATGTGGAGTGCTGTTCTATACGGCATTGGCACAGGTGATGGGGAGATCGTAACGGTGGCCCTCTCCCAGCTCGGCAATGTAGGCGGTCAGCCCTATTGGTCCTGGTATGGCTTTGAGAGTCGGGTGGATTGGTGCGCCTGCTTTGTTTCCTGGTGCGCCAATGAGTGCGGCTATCTGGACGCTGGTGTGATCCCCAAGTTCGCAAGCTGCTCCATCGGCATCCAATGGTTCCAGGAGAGGGGGCTGTGGCAGGACCGCGACTATGAGCCACGCCCCGGCGACCTGATCTTTTTCGATTGGTACGATGAGGACGAGGGCCAGGACGGAGCGGCGGACCATGTGGGCATTGTGGAAAAGGTGGATGGCGGGATCGTCTACACCGTGGAGGGCAATTCAGGCAATGCCTGCCGGGAATGCCAGTACGCCATTGGACACGCTGAGATCTATGGATACGGTACACCTGCCTATTGATGTATTTTTTGCCCTGGACTAACCGGAAACAGTTAGTCCAGGGCATCCGTTTAGTCTCTTTTTTAAGCCGCTTTGAAATCAGCCCAGATTTCGCAATACATGGCCGTCAGGCTATGTATTGAAGTACCCCCTTAGTTCCTAAAGGGTTTTTGTTGTGAACCTTTAGCTATTTTGTATCAATAGCTTTTTATCCGCAAATAGCTACATGTTGAGTACCAACTTCCTGTACTACACCATCTATAATTCGGACTCTAATACCGCTATCAATATCCCATGTGCATGTAAATAGCTTATCAATCTCGCTAAATTTATCATTTTCTGGAATAATTATTGCACACAAGGATACCAGCGTAGCCAGCTCGCTTTTATCCTTAATCAACGGCGCAAATTGATCTACTTTTTCCTCATACATATTTCGGAACTCGTCAACCTCTGATAAATAGTAAGAAAAAATCTCATCTTCAACATCAAAAATCAGAGAATTTCTACATAATTCTTTGTATGGAAGATGGTTTTATATTCCGTTCTCATTTTATCATTGATGTTCCTTAAATTTCGTTCAAATACTGTGGAATTTGGCATCTAATGTCAACTTTAAACCCACGGAGATGCTCTATCAAAGCGCCAGCATGACCGATGAGTGGAACACGTGGAGGTCATGGGTGAACTCCACGCCACCTTCGTACTTCTCCGCGATCATCTCGATGTTGCGCAGGCCCAGGCCGCTGTGGTTGGGTTTGCTGGAGACATATCGCCCATCCACTTTCTTGATCTCGCCGCGAAAGCCGTTGTCCACGGTGATGGCCAGCATTTGGCCGGAGCAAAGCATGTGGAACTGGATGAACCGCTGGTCTCCTTCTCCGCAGTCCGCGGCGTCGATGGCGTTCTCCAGCAGGTTGCCCAGGATCACGGAGAGGTCGATGTCGGAAACGGAGAGCTGGTCCGGGACCTGGATACGGACCTGAAAGCGGATGTCTTTCTGGAGGGCCAGGGCGCGATAATGCCCCACCACCATATTGACCACCGGGTTGCGGCACAGCTCCACAAGCTCGACCTGCCGGGCGGAGTCCAGGTACTGCTCCAGATAGTCGCAGGCGTCCTGAACTCGCCCGCCCTGCAAAAAGCCCTGTAAGGTGACCATGTGGTGCCGGAGGTCGTGATTCATCCGGCGGCTGCTCTCGATGTTGGAGCAGATGTGGCGGTACTGCTCCTCCTGAATGGACAGGAGATGGCGGGCCTGGTCTGCGTCGTGCTGGGACTGGAGCTTTTCATAGGACAAGTACATCATCTTGAAGAAAATGAGGTAGATCACCAGCACCAGGACAAACAGGGCGAAAAACAGGAACAGGGACATGGGGTTGTAGAGAAATTCGTACTCAATGAAGGACAGTCCCGCCGCCAGCAGAAGAAAGAGAAACAGGGGCAGTCCTGCCAAATAGGTACATTCCTTGGGCGTCAGCCCCGCCTCCACCGGGCGGTAGTATCTCGCCAGCACAAACCAGAACAAGGGCAGCAGCAGTCCGGTCAGGACGGCCAAAATGACCAGTTCCCGCCCGTGATAGGGCAATCCATCATAGAGCACAGGCGAGACGAACAGGGTGCAGATGGTATTGTTGATGGAGGTGATGATCAGCCCACCGGTGAGGGCGAAGGAAAAGACGAACAGCTTCTTTTGCCAGATCCCCGGTACCAGATACAGATACCAGCCCAGGCAGGGGAGGATACACAGGAGAAAGACCACATTGACCGCCTGAAACAGCCTGTGGTCCGGGGGAAGCATGGTCTGCAAGTAGCAGCCGCAGCCCGCAAAGAGGGCGGAAAGCCCAAGAATCAGCCACAGCGTCAGGAGAACAGATCGCTTTTTGGAGAAGCGAAGCTGCTCGCAGTAGGGGTAGAGGGTCAGAACGGCGAACGGGATCACTTGCAGCAGGAAACCCGCAGACAGGCGCAGAAAGATCAATGCTCCCCCCTCCTTGTCAGGTCGAATAAAAACCGCTGGTATTGGGCCTTCAGTTCGGCCCGGTTGTTCCGGGACAGAGAGATCTCCGTCCCGTCCTTCAAAATCAGTTTGCTGGACAGAAAGGACCCGATAAATTCCATGTTCACCACAAAACTGCGCTGGGGCCGGAGGAATCGGTTGCCGTCCAGCTGTTCAAAGAGGGTGTTCAGCGCGGTATAGGTCTGGAACTGCTGCTTGGGCGTGTGGACAACACACAGCTTGTCGAAGACTTCAATGTAGGTGATCTGGGAAGCGGAAATGGGAATGCTGCCGTGGCTGGTCTGGATCAGCAGGACCGGCCCGGCGTTGGCGCCCAGGCGGGAGAGACAGCGGTCCATGGCCTCCCACACCGCGGCCTGTTCGATGGGTTTCAGCAGATAGTGGACGGCCCCCAGGCCGAAGGCCTCGATGGCGTGCTCCCGGCTGGTGGTGATGAAGACCACCTGGGCTTCCCCGCCCAGCCGCCGGATGGCCTCCGTTCCCAGAAGTCCGTCCAGATAAATATCCATAAAGACGATGGAAAATTCCTCAGGCGCGGCCAAAAGCGCCTCACCGCTGGAGAAGCGGGTGAGCGTGAGGTCCAGGCCGTGTTCGGCTTCGTATGCCCGAAGAAAGCCCTCCAGCAAATCGAGCTGCCGTTCTTCATCGTCGCACAGAGCAATCTGCAAGGGGCACACATCCTCTCCTATTGCGATTGGTTCCCCCTCATCATAACAAGAAATACTGTCCAGCACAAGGCTCCGTCCTGCTGCCACTTCGTGAAATGCACGTTTTCGGCGTGAACTGCACTTCCATACCATAGTGCAGCGGTGTACAATAAATTGAATACACTTTTGTACAATATGCGGCCGACAAACCATTCAGACAGGGGGGCATGCCCCCCTGTCCCGTGGATATCCACGGGGCGACCGCGCCATTCAGGAGGAGATGCAATGAGAAGACAACTTTGGACCCGGCTGTCTGCCGCCGCGCTGGCGGCCCTGTTGACCGCCGCGCTGCCCGCAGGGGCCTGGGCCACGGCCCAGGAGGGGGCAGCCGCGCCCGCAGAGGAAGCTCCGCTTGTGGAGATGGCGCCTGCCCCCACGCCGCAGACAGCCCCCAGCGCCCCCCAGGAGACCCAATCCGGGACCTCTAATATTGAAATCAATGAAGCAAATTTCCCGGATGATAATTTCAGAGAGTTTGTAAAGACCTTGGATGGCGGCGATGACGACTCTTTCACACCGGAAGAAATCGCAAAGATCACAGAGATCGATTGCCAGCGGAGAGGAATCCGTGATCTGACAGGCATAGAGCATTTTACCGCTCTGACGAAACTGATCTGTGCGAACAACGATCTGACCAAACTGGATGTAAGCAAGAACACAGCTTTGACATGGCTGAATTGCTATTATAATTGGGATCTGCGACCTTTGGATGTGACTAAAAATGTCAAGCTGGAATACCTGAATTGTTCTATCACCGGTCTAAACAATTTGGATTTAAGTCAGAACTCTGCCTTGACCACACTGATGTGCCACAGCTGTTTTTTTACCGAACTGGATGTAAGCAAGAATCCTGCTCTGGGCTACCTGGAATGCCAGAACAATCAGCTGACCAGTCTGGATGTGCGCAACAATACCGAACTGGGAGAGCTGCAATGCTGGAGAAACCAGCTGACTGAACTGGATTTGAGCAAGAATACCAAACTGGTAGAGCTGCAATGTCAGGAAAACCAGTTGGCCTTCCTGAATTTAGAACAAAACACCCAGGTAACTCAGCTTCAATGCCACCAGAACACACGTCCGGTGCACTGCGGCACACCCTTGCAGCAGCTGAACGGCTTCGATGTGAGCAAGGTAAGTTCGATCCAGGGCGGCAATTTTGACGACAACAAGGTCAACTATACCGAGGACACGCTGACATATCAATACAAGGTTGGTCTTAGTGATCGTTCTGCAGAATTTAGTATGAGACGCGTCCACGACATACAGCTAGTAGCAGGACAGGCGTCTACCTGCACGGCTGAAGGCTGGAGAGACTATTACAAGTGCAGTGGATGCAACAAGAACTTTGAGAACCAAGACGGTACCGAAGAGATCACCGATCTGGAAGCTTGGAAAACCGGCAAGGGTAAGCTGGATAAAATTCCTCATACAACCGGCGAATGGATGCACAATGATGCCCAGCATTGGAAGGTATGCAGCGTTTGCAACGCCACCACAGAACAAGCCTCCCATACCTATGGCGATTGGGAGACCGTGACTCCGCCAACTGAAACCACAGAAGGGCTCCAAAAGCATACCTGCACGGTCTGCGGATACGTGGAGGAGAGCAAACTTCCTGTGATCCCCCCCTCCTCCGGCGGCGGTTCCAGCGGTGGCGGCTCATCCAGTGGGAACTCTGTGGTGACGAAACCAGATGGAACCACCATTACCACAAAGCCCGACGGCACCACCATCACCCAAAAGCCTGACGGCACCACAATAACCACCAAGAAGGACCCCGTCACCGGCACAGTCACCGAGGCCACCAAACGGCCTGACGGCTCCACCACCACCGTCGAGACCCATAAGGACGGCACGACCACAACCACCAACAAGACCCCCACCGGCACCACCGGCACAGTGACCACCGACAAAAACGGCAACGTCACCCAGGCCGAGGGCCATGTGTCCAACAAGGATGTGGAGCAGTCTCAGAAGGACGACCAGCCGGCAAAGCTGCCGGTGACAGTTCCCGTGACGCCCGAGGGCGAAAACGCCCCCAGCATTGAGATCGAAGTCCCCAAGGACAACGGCTCCGTTGATGTGGAGATTCCCGTCGAGAAGCCCACCGCCGGCACAGTGGCCGTGGTGGTGAAGCCGGACGGCACCGAGGTCCCCGTGAAGCAGTCCATCGTCACGGAAAACAGTGTGATCCTGCCTCTCGACGGCAGCGCTGTGATAAAGATCGTTGACCGCAGCCGCGATTTTGCAGACGTCCATGGAACCGCGCACTGGGCGGAGACGTATGTGGACTTTGTCTCCGCCCGGGACCTGTTCCAGGGTACTTCGGATAACCATTTCTCCCCCGACCGAACCATGACCCGCGGGATGCTGGTGGCCGTACTGTACCGGCTGGAGGACAGCCCCAGTCTGCCGGAGGAGAACCTGGGCTATCCCTTTGGCGATGTGGAGCCTGACAACTGGTACAGTAACGCAGTCCACTGGGCGGTATATAACGGCATTGCCAGCGGCTACAATGCCGGGCAGTTTGGTCCCAACGACACCATCACCCGGGAGCAGATGGCGGTCATTTTATACCGCTATGCCGAGCACAAGGGCTATGACACCGCAGGCCGGGCGGCGCTGGATAAGTTCAGCGATTCCGAGCAGGTCGGTTCCTGGTCTTCCGACGCGCTGAGCTGGGCCAACGCCGAGGGCCTCATCAACGGCACCGATATGGGCGCCCTAGCTCCCACGGGCAGTGCCACTCGGGCCCAGGTGGCCGCGATCCTGACTCGGTTCTGCCAGCGCGTTGTAGAATGAGTCTTAGGTACCTTATGATGTAAGAAAAATAGGAACAGCCTCGAACCACAATGAAAGGGTTCGGGGCTGTTCCTATTTCGTTTTCTGAGTGCCTTGCAGCGCCTTCTCTCAATCGGTTTGATCTGCTTTTTCAAGATGTCCTTATACAGGCCGAGTTACGTTTATCAACTTTCCCCTATTTTTTTACCTCTTTCCAACAGTCTCAATCCACAGGAATGCTCTCGTTTGGGGGCAATCCTGCGGTTTTTCAAATCAGTGTCAGGGGATATTACTCCCTTGACGCTATCTTTTTCTGGCACGGCAACTCGCGCCCCCATTGTCGTAGCCCTCCACGTTCTGAATTTCCAAAAATTCAGAACGAATGGAGGAAAAACCAATGGATGGCGGTCATCCCAAAAACATTGACCCTCGTCCCAAGCGCCGAAGGGATGAAGAAAACCCTTATGAAATATACACCACTGGCATTAATACTACGCACCCGCGCTACTTTTTGGCATTTACGGACAGCAACAAGGTAAAACGCTGGATGGAGATCGACAAGCCCCTATTCGATGCGTTCAACGAGTTTGAACTGGACGATCTTTCTTTTTTCAACGAAGTGGACAGGCACTATGAGCGATCCGAAGTGACAGAGGCCACTCTGATCAGACGGGTCGCAAAACCACAGGAAAGCGTGGAAGAAATCGTTTCTCAGCAGATGGAGATGGACAAGCTGCACCGAGCAATCGCCCAACTGCCTGAAAAACAGCGTCGCCGTCTGGTGCTGTACTATTTTGGGGAGTTTACATACGAACAAATTGCAGATATGGAGGGGTGTAAGCACCCCGCTGTGATGAAGTCAATTTCTTCTGCATTGAAGAAACTCAAAAATTTTCTGTCCGAGGAGGTTACAATTTAGCGTTTGAGTGAGGAAACAGGTGAAGGGCAATGGAAGCTCTTCGCCTGTTCCTCGTTTATGCAATGAATGGGTTTGACCTTGACAATTTCATACCCATTCATCAAACACATTCCTATTGCCGCAAGCCATTTTATCGTTGCGCCAGGATATGCCGGACAGAACAACGGGATGCCACACTATCATTTCGTCCACGGTTTGCCGTCCAGCATGGAGCGAGAATCAGCGGTTATGAAATGCCGGGTGGCTCCCGGTAAGGCCAAGACCGGCAATAGGGACAATGATACTCCTGTTCAGTCACAGTCCGAGCGTGATAGCGTTTTCCAACGCAAAGCCGTCGCAGGCAATGAGAGCAGCCGACAGAGAACCTGCCGGGGGTGAAATTCCCGTGGAGCTGGTCGCCACCAGCCGTTTGATGACTTCCCTCAGCGGGCCGGGGTGTCACGGACAAATAGGCTTGCTTTGATATAAGCCGGACAGCGGGATAGGCTTATGAAAACGGGAGCGTTTATGCCCCGCCAACCTTAATATGTTACGCTGTCCGGCCCCTACATAGGCGACGCAGGCCGTCTAATTTTTATAGGGAGGTCAAATACCATGAGCAAGACATATTTACGCGGTGATCTATATTACGCCGACCTGGGCCACGGAATTGGCTCGGAACAGAAGGGCACCCGGCCCGTTGTTATCATTCAGAACAACATGGGCAACAAACATAGTCCCACGGTTATCATCGCCGCCGTCACCAGCAAGGCCAACGTCAAAGCCAAGTTGCCCACCCACTACTACCTGGACGCCGGGAATGGACTGGTACAGCCGTCCCTCGTTTTGTTGGAGCAAATTCGTACTGTGGACAAGCGGCGGTTGTCTGGCTACATCGGCAGACTGGACGAGGAACATATCCGGGGCATCAACCACGCTTTGGCAATCAGTATCGGCCTGATCGAACCCGTCCCCCCGAAACTAACTCTCTGCTTATGCGACGCTTGTGCTGACGCTTTTCGCGGCACAGGCGCTTTTGTTTTGCGGGAGGCCGCGCAGGGACAGGCTGAAGAGAAGGTTTGCGTCTACTGCGGTCAGCATCCTGGCATAGAGTATGTGGTCACACCGAAAGGAGGAGCGGGCGTATGAGCTATTCCGATGTGCCTATTTGGGAGAAGTACACGCTGACCATTGAGGAGGCAGCCAAGTATTTCCGTATTGGGGAAAAGAAGTTGCGAAAACTGGTGGAAGAAAACTCAGACGCCAACTGGCTGATAATGAATGGCAACCGCGTCCAGATTAAACGCAGGCAGTTTGAAAAAGTCATTGACTCCCTGGATGTGATCTAATCGTAGATTTGTATTGAGCCAGAAATATGATACACTATATTCAAGTCGTATCAAGGCTCGTTCCAGTTTTGGAAAGGAGTTTTACCAATGGCGGAAAAACGACGTGATAACAAAGGCCGCATTTTGAGAACTGGAGAGAGTCAGCGAAAAGACGGGAGATACGCATATAAGTACACGGACAGCACCGGCAAGCCCCAATTCGTCTATGCCTGGAAGCTGGTAGCAACGGACAAGACCCCGACGGGCAAGCGGGATGATATTTCTCTGCGTGAGAAGGAAGCGGAGATCAACCGGGATATTGCGGACGGCATCGACGCTGTGGGCAAAAAAATGACTGTCTGCCAGCTCTACGCCAAGCAGAACAGTCAGCGGGCGGATGTGAAGCGGGCCACCAAGAAACAGCGGGAGTACCTGATGGGACTCTTGCGGGATGACCCTCTCGGCAGGAAAAGCATCGATGCGGTAAAGCCATCCGATGCCAAAGAGTGGGCTATCCGCATGAAGGAAAAGGGCTTTAGTTTCCAGTCTATCAGCAACTACAAGCGTTCCCTCCGGGCCGCTTTCTTTATCGCCATCGAGGACGATTGTGTTCGCAAGAACCCCTTCAGCTTTGCCCTAAACAAAGTCTTAGAGGACAACAGAGGTGAAAAAACCGTGCTGACACCGGAACAGGAGGTGAGTCTGATCGACTTTGTGCAAAATGACAAAGTATATCGGAAGTACGTTGATGAGCTTATCATCCTGCTGGGAACCGGGCTTCGCATTTCTGAGTTCTGTGGGCTGACCACGAACCTTGACTTTAAGAATCGCCTGATCCGGGTGGATCACCAGCTTTTGCGGGACCCTAAGAGCGGCTACTACATCGAAACACCTAAGACCAAGAGCGGCTACCGGGAAATTCCCATGAGTGAGCCAGTCTATCAAGCGTTGAAGCGAGTGGTGAAGAACCGTGGAAAGAAAACCACCATTATGATAGACGGGTACACAAACTTTCTGTTCCTCAAAAGGGATGGAACGCCGAAAGTGGGCATGGACTATAACAATATGATAAGGAACCTTTTGAAGAAGTATAACAAGCAGCACAAGGAGCCATTGCCCAATATCACCCCACACTCCTTCCGGCACACGTTCTGTACCCGTATGGCAAACGCCGGTATGAACCCCAAGGCTTTACAGTACATCATGGGCCATGCCAACATCACCATGACGCTGGACTATTACACCCATGTTGATGCCTGTTCCGTAAGGGCGGAGATGGAGCGGCTGGCCGCGTAGTAAAAAGGAAGCGAAAGGCCAGGTTTACTACTTCCGTACTACGTTTCAGTGCAAAGTCACTCCAAGATACGCCGAGATATGCGAAACACTCTCCCAAACGGCAAATAGCGGAAACGCCTGAAAATCTAGGCTTTGCCACCATTTGCCGAGTTACATAAGGTTAGGGCTGGAAATTACAAAACCTTTGCTACAATTCCTGTCAGAGAAGAAGATGTGAAAGTAGTAAAAATCCTTGATGCACATGTGAACGAGCGCATTAAGGTGCAATTTGGAAAAGAAGTCGATCAGACAAAATCATTTGCCGAAAAGCCGGATGATCTTTCTGACTATCGCATTTGATAGGATAAAAACCTTTTGCCTGCTGCTTCCAAATCATTGATATGACTGGATTTTTCCAAGTCCTATCATTACATTCCGACCAAACCCCCTCTGGAGCGAACTCCAGAGGGGGTATCTTTGTTTATGCGCCGCAATTTCTGAGTTTATTTCAGCCCCAACTCACTACGAATCTCGTCATAATATTTCCGTACCGTGTTCCTGTCTGTCCCCACCGCCTTGGCGATGGCGCTCTTGCTGGTAACCTCCGGATGCTCCCGCATATAGGCGGCGATGGCTTTCTTCTTCTCACTGATCCCGTCCGGAATAGCATCCAGGTTTCTGCTCTCCTTGATGGCCTTGATCTCCGCCTTCATCTGTTCGATTAGCCCAGGCAGGAGCGCCTCACACTCCTCCCGTGTTTTAGCGTACACATTACGGGAGTGCTTTTTGCCGTCCGGCCACATTGGGGAGTAGCGTCCCTCCCAGCAGTTTTCGCTGATCTGGGTGATACAGCCGGTGCCGGGCTTCCGTTTCCTTCCTGCATAGGGCTGGAATGTGGTCATCGTCCGCTTCTCTTGCGGCTCCGCAGGTAATTCCTGCGGAGCCGCTTTCCCTATTTTCTGGTCGATTTTGGCCGCTGCCTCAGACCGCATGGGATTTGTGATGTGGGTGTAGATGTCCAGCGTGGTGGCCGCCGAAACATGGCCCAGCATGGCAGAGAGGGTCTTCACATCCATCCCGTTTCCAAGAGCGATGGTGGCAAAGGTATGCCGTAAATCATGGAAACGAATTTGCTTACACTGGGCGTGTTCCAGGATGAGGTGTAGCCGCGTTCTGATGTAGGCCGGGTCCAGAGGCGAGTCCTCCTTCACCGGCGCGGGGAACATCCACCGGGAGTTTACGCTCTCCTTGTACTCTTTCAGAATGTTCAGAAGCGTCGGAGGCAGGCTGACCGTGCGGATGGAGGATTTCGTTTTGGGCTTGGAAATCAGGAGCCCATCCTCCTTTGTCCGGTAGACCTGCTTGGTGACTTGTAGTTCTCCGGTCTCCAGATTCAGGTCATCCCATTGCAGGGCCAGCAGTTCTCCCCGCCGCAGGCCGGTGGTCAGTTCCAGCAGGAACAGCTCGAAGTACCCCTCCGCCTTTGCGTGGATCAGAAACCGCTGGATCTCCTCACGGGTCAGCACCTGCATCTCCCGTGCTTTCTTGGGCGGCAGCTTGCATCCGACGGCGGGGTTCATGCGGATCAGCCCCTCCTGCACTGCCTTCTCCAAAGCGGACCGGCAGTTCATGTGGCAGGCCCGCACCATGCGGTCGGACAGCCCCTTGCCGTAGTGTTCCGCGTGGAGGAGCCGTCCGCTCTTTTTCAGTCGGGCGTAGAACTGCTGCAGGTCATTCTGTGTCAGCTGATCCAGAGGGATGTTTCCCAGTTCCGAGATAATGTGCCGATAGATCCTGCCCTCATAGCCCGAACGGGTGGTGGGTCGAAGCTTCGGCTTAGAGTAGTTCTGATACCAGAAGTCCATCCACTCTCCGAAGGGCATTTCGAGCTTAATCTTGTCTGACTTGGGTGGAGCGTACTGCTCCTGCAACTGCTTCAGCTTCTCTACGCATTCGCTCTTTGTCTTGGCCAAGACATTCTTGGTCTTGGGAAGGTTCTTTTCATCGTAGCCGATGACCACCCGGCCCTCCCAGCTGCCGTCTTCCTTTTTTCGTACCATGCCGTCGCCGGATGGCCTGCGTTTTGCCATGATGATGTACCTCCTTTGCAGCAACACAACATATCCCAGAAAGAGAGAACTATCCAGGGGCACGGCGAACTGTTATCAAAAAAGTTATCATTTGGGGTAGCGAACACAGTGGCAATCAATCAAAAATTTTTCTGTGATAAACCAAAATATATACATTTTTACAAAAATTGACCATCACAAGCAGCGACGAGAATTCTTTAAAAAAACAAAAGCACGAAAAACACTCAAAAATAGGCATAAAGGCTTTGATTTCTCTTGCAATAATTGAATTCTTGGAGAATTGGAGCTTGTTTGTAGCCCACTTTTTTACTCATCTCTTGATAGTATGTCTCAAGGGCTTTTTTGAATATGCTTTATAGTGCTTATTCTTTGTATATTGCGTGCTAAAAATTGGTACGCCCGTTGTCAGTCATCATCTATGTGTTTTCCTAACAGAGAACAGTTTCTGGGATTTTATCAATTCAAGTTTTAGTTGATAATTTCCATGTAATTAGGTATGATGGAAAAGAACCATCCGACCTTATGGTTTGAAAGAAGCAACTAACCATATATAAAAGTATCACAAGCAACTTACACTGTACGCATGGGATCATGCGTGATGTAGGCGGAAGTTTTTGGGAGATGCACACGAATCAGTTAAAGATAACTTTATTTCTATATAAAAATGGATTTTGTGTGTGGCGGAAACCACATCTGGGGGTGGATGTGGTTTCTTTCTTGCGGCCTTTTTGCGCCTTGCGATAACCTGTCTAAGTGACAGGTTATCGCAGGGCGCTTTTCTATCTTCGAAAAGGAGTCCGAGAATATGAGCCTGAAATACACCTGCCTCGGCTGTGGGACACCCTTGGGTTACGAGGGACTGTGCTGGAAATGCGAGTGCGAGAAAAGCCGAAAAACCGCGCTGGGATGGATGCCGGAACAAATCGCAGAGAAGCAGAAAAATCTGATTCAGAATATCCAGCGGCTGGCGGATATGGAAGACCCGGAGTTTACCGACTTCTGGCAGCTTTTAGGCTACCGGGATGCCATTACCCCGGAGATCCAACGGGCAGCACTGGCTGTAGAGGGATTCTATCCCTGCGAACTCTATTACGGAGCACCGGATGATGTACGGGATGCGCTGATCACCGCTTTACTGGAAACGGATAGCTCCCAAAATGCTGCCGAACTGATGTCCTGCCTTGCCTTCCAGGGAGATGACAAGGCAATGGAGACTCTGCTGGAACTGGAGCGGAACCCCCGGCCCTGGCGCAAGAGTCTCTATGTGGATCCGTCCAGCTATGCCCAGTGCGGAGGCTGGACCTTTGATAAGGATGGCCATCGGACGCAGCTCAACTTCAATACCTGCTATCCTATGGTCAAGGGGGCGACCGACGAAGCGTCTCCCGTTCGCATCGGGCGGGCACGGGAGGACACCTGTCCCCACTGTGGCGGGCATATGGTGGATATGCTGGTGCTGGATGGGCGGGATGAGCGGCTGAAGTTCTTGGGGCTGGACGGTATTCTGACGGCCACCTGCTGTCCCAACTGCGTGGGTTTCCTGAAAGGCCCCGCCTTCAACCGCTTTACCCTGGACGGCGGCGTGGAGGTCTTCCCCTCGGAGCTCTTTGACGGGGCGAAGGGGATAAAATGCTATGTCCGGCCAGAGGACTATAAGGCACTCACCGAAAATTCTTTTGTGCTGGCCAAAACACCTGTGCCCCTGTTTTACGGCGCCGCTTGCGACGATGTGAACACCATTGGCGGCTTTGCCAACTGGGTGCAGGACGCGGAATATACCATCTGCCCCCGCTGCGGAAAGCCCATGAAGTATCTGGCCCAGATCCAGTGGGATACGGTGTATGACTGTGCGGAGGGAACGCTCTATGTGGAGTTCTGTCCGGATTGCCAAATCCTATCCATGCAGCATCAGCAAACCTGAGAGGAGCGCATGCGATGAGTTTGCCAAAGCGTGACGGCGTGAAGGGCCGCTACTACCTGATCCACAAGCCGGATACTTCTCCAGAGGTGCTGGCGGAGGCGGATCTCTGCATCCAGGATGTTCTGGACGGTACTGCTCGTGAAAATCACTCCGATTACCCGACCGTGGTGCGAAACCACAACGGAACGCCCTTTCTCCCTGATCAGCTGCTGGAGCGGTATCTTTCCCGACTGCCGCTGAAGGGATTTCCCTGCGAGGATGCGGTTTCCCTCTGCGATGCCATGCGGCGGCTGGTTTGCTGGGAGGAGATCCGCTATGAGTTGGAGAAGTACATAGAAAAGCAGGTGCAGGAGCGGTTCTTCCTTGTGGGAGAGCGGGAAGATGGGTTTACCGTCTTTCCGCCCTGCACGGTGTGTCCGGAATTGCGCCTGGAGGATGTGGACGAAGGGCTGCTGCGCTTTGCCTGCTATGTGGCAGTCTGCCACACCGTGTATGGGCAGAGTTTTGAGTCTCTCAAAACCGAACACATCCTCGGCCTGGTTTCCCAGCTCCGTCCCGACATGGTAAAAGAACTGAAAACCAATGGCAGCGGCAAATTGCCGCCTAACATCCAAACGCGGAAAACAAAGCACCTGACCGCCTCGGCCAATGATGCGTTTGCCACCGTCCGCATCACCGCCAGGGACTGCACAGAGGAGTGCTATGCGGAAGTCTTGGACTATCTGTGCGCGGTGCTGGAGCAGGAGGAATTCCCCCGCAGTTACTCGGTGGAGTTCCGTGGCTCAGAGAAAAACTATCTGCCCATTCCTGGACTTCCTAAAAAGGGAGTTAATCAGTTCTTTGCCTGTGCTGTCCGATACCCCAGATTACACGCCGATATTGAGCGGTATGCACGGCTGGCCATGCGGGAGTATGAATGGTACAACAACCTCTCCGATGAATCCTGCGCCATGCCCGGAACCTTCGCCGTGTTTGCTCTGGGACTGGAAGGAGAACAGTGGGCACCGCTCGTGACGGAGTATCTGGATCTCTGCGACGACGAGCACTCCTCCCTGCAAGAGAAATTCCTTCATGCCTTTATCCGGAAGTTTGGTTTTCAACCATGGACACTGGGGGTATTGGTTCGGGGCGCATTGTCTATGCAGTGGATGAAGCCTGCCAAGGAATTCCGCAGTCTGATTGCCAATGCGGAAAGCCTGGATGCTCTACTGGCAGTCAAGCGCCGCTTTTCCGCTTATCTCCTGTCAGAAGAAAATAAGGACCCGAAATTCCGGGCCATCGCTTGGCAGAGCCTACTCTGGGCCATCTGGGGTCCGTCCTCCGAAAACGGTGGCAGCAAGGTCATCAAAGCGGCCCCAGAAGAATTGAGAGAGAAATACCGGCAGGTATTTGCGTGAGGAGAACACCATGAAAAAGAGAAAAGTCAAGGACTTTATTGCCCTGTACGCCCCGGAAGATGAGGAAAAGCTGGTGCTGATCCAAAGCGGCACCAGCGCGGACAAGACCTTTCTGGATACTTTCTGGACGGCGCATACCCATGCCCTCGCCATGGCGGATGTCCAGACCGGACAGGTGCTCTCCGGCCGATGCTGCCTGAGCTGGCCGCTGACGGACAAGGGAAGGGAATCCGGTGACTATTCCAAGCGGTTTGCCAAGGGCAACATCTATCGGATCAAGACCCGCGGCTGGAAAGGCGTTGCACTCAGCGAACCCCAGTGGTATGTCACGGAGGTACTGGAGGAAGGTGTATCCTGTCCGGCACTGGAGAAGCTCTGGGCGGAGTACACAAAGCCCATCCTTTTGGAAGATGAAGTGCTGGGGACGCTCACGCTGGATCGCGAGATGAGCACATTCGATGGAACCTGCCAGTGGATGGGGAAAGAAGTCCGGATCTCGTTGGATGTGGAGATCGAAAAGAAAGCATCCTGGACCCGCGTCACCAATGTAATGAAGAAACTGCTGGCAGATCAGGAAGTCTGGGACAAGTCCCTGCGGGCGATGGCTGCTCAGACGCTCACTGCTCAGGCCAACGAATGGCTGGCAGACAATGACCAGACCGACCGGGCCCCGGAGAAGGACCCCATCACCGAGGAGGAGTTCGCCCGGCGCATCCTGCTCACCGAGTTTACAGTATCTCCCGGCGGGCGTTTTACCGCCTGGTATGAGGACGACGATATGTTCTGGGGCCATGTGGTCACTGTGGATGGAATACTGAAAAAGGGGCCCATTGGTGCGGATATGCAGGGATGATACAAAAAAGGCGGTGAAACGATGGAACAGAGAGAAGAAAGAAAGCTGTTGGAGCAGCTTGAACAGTGGAATAGCAAGGACGAGTATTCCCGGTGCATCCGGGCCATCGAAGCTATCCCAGAGCAGGAGCGAGGCTATCTGCTGACCGTCAAGCTGAGCCGAGCCTACAGCAATCTAGCGGTGCTGGGGGATCATAGCGAGCATGGGACGGATGGTGAAGTGGACGGGGATCTTCTCTGGCACGCCATTGAACTGCTGGAGTCCGTCCGCCCCCAGGGAGAGAACGACCCTTACTGGAACTCCCGGATGGGCTATTCCTGCCTTATGGCATACCGCTCCGCAGCTACCGCCTATGAATACGCAAAACGATGGCTTGCCCTGGCCCCGGAAGACCTGGACGCCCAAAAGCTGGTACGGGACTGCGAGGAATATCTGGAGGAAGAAAAAGCTCTGGAGCAGGATTTAAAAGAGCGGGAGGAGATTATCCGGCGGGAAACTCCCGATGATGTAAAGGGGGTTATCTGTAAATGAACAGCGAGCAGATCACAGAATTTTTGCAGGAGCATTGGTATATTGCCTCAGTGATCATCGGAGCCGTGATTTTGATTGGAGCGATCCGCAACTGGAACTGGCTCTGCGACCCCACTGGTACGCGGGATGCCCATCGCCACAGCAGAGGATACCGGCGTGTGGTTTTCTTCCTGCTGGGTGTCCTCCTGATCGTGGTGAGCATTTGGGGATTTGTGCTGAAATTGAACTAGGAGGAGCAAGGCCATGACCCAGGAAGAACAGATCCGTCTCTACCGGCTCATGGAAAAGCTCAACTGGGTTTTCCACCAGGAGATGCACTATCTCGACCGGGATATTGCGGAACAGACCGCGCGGGAGTGTTATCCGGAGATCCGGGAGTTTACATATGATATTTTGTGGAATGACCTGCCCAAAGAGGTGCAGGATCAACTTGATTAGGATAAACCCTAATGACTTTGCACTGGCCCAGGAGGTGGAGTTGCAATGTCCATAACCGCTTATAAAATAGAATCCGTCGGGCATGACCGGACCGGCAAGGACTACGGCTATGTGAATATCATGTACCGCTACGGCAACAAGCGGTCCTGTCCCCAGCCTGATCAATGCGAAAAGATGGAAGTCATGTGGGCGGACGAGAGCGTCTATGGGCCCCCTGCTCCCGGCAGCAAAGTGGGTGACTTTATCATGACCTGGCTGATGGGCCCCTGGAACTGCGGGGTGTTTACCCACCGGGAGATCGCCCAGCGGCTGATGGATACCTTCACCGGCCTGAAGCTCAAGGAGCTGAAGTGGTTCGAGAATCCCAGAGAGAAGACACTGAAAAACGGCAAGCTCCGGGCGCGCCGGGCCAGGTGGCTTCCGGAGCGGGAGGTGGATCTGGTGTATCTCTACTCCGACTACTATATTGACGCAAGAGAACCTACTTCTGCCCAAACTGACTTCTTCACCGTCACAAGGATGGACGCCTGGGGCGTGAGCACCTGGTTCATGTGTACCCCACAGGCCGCCGAGAAGCTGATCGCGATGGATTTCGAAAATCTGACCGTCAAGGCAACCACCATTGTGGGATAGATTAAAAAGGAGTAAGCCAATGATGGCTTTGGGACAACTGCCCCGCAAGGTGGAAAACCCGGAACCGAAGCGCGTTCTGCGGGGCTACTTCCACATTCGCAGCCAGAAAAAGAAAGTGGCAAAGAGCATCACCGTCTATCAGGATGCTGCCGAGCGATTCGGAGAGTAAGCAGGAATGGAGGGACTGGCATGATCGGGACAGATGAAAACCGGGCGGTGCTCCATGTGGAGGTCATCTTTTGGAGCGGCAAACGAAAGGCTCCCCCCAGCCTGGTCAGCGGAAAGTATAGCCCCCATTTTGTAGTCGTGGGAACCGCTGAGTATCTGGGTGTATGCTTCCTGGATGGAACCGAGTGTGTATTTGATGAACCGGCATTGGGGAATGCCCAGCCCCTCTACCCAGATACCGTGGACTACGGCCTGCTGGAACACAATGCGGAATTCTTGATTTATGAGGGGGCCAATTCCGTTGGCAAGGGCCGGGTGCTGGGCCGAACCGTTCCCTATCAAGTAAAGCAGCAGAGGAAGTAAGTCCTATGATCGAGGGTGGGTTTGAAGGATAAGGAGCAATGCCATGATATCAATAGACTTTCTGAACAAGGTATATAAAATCCTGGACTCGCAGGAATACAACCTCTCTTTTTCTCCCGCCAAGTTCAAGAACTATATGCTGTACTGCAACGGCAACTTTATCGGCGGCCTGTTCGATGAGGAACTGTGCTTCATCTATGCCGACAGTGTGAGCGAACTGCTGGGGCAGCCGGAACCCGTCTACCGCGGCTACTCCGGCACCGCCCAGCACAGGATGCTGGTGATCCCGGAGGAACACTGGGAGAAGGCGCTGAAACTGCTCTATGCCGAGAAATTTGACTGGAGCCGTTTGGTGTACGACATCACATACACCAGCATTGGCGCGGCTGTGGTGGAGGACTTCTATGATGAGAATGTGGTGTTCCTTCGGTTCTGCTTTGACAAGGAACTGCTGAAAAAGAACCCTTTGGACCAGCAAGGCCGTATCCTTCGGATGGTCTATCTCAATCAGGACCTGACAAAAGCGGGCAAATATCTGTTCCCCAGACTGCTGCAAAAGTTTCTTGTTTTTACAGATCGCAGCGGGAAAACCAGTCTGGAAACCATGCTGAAACGGTGGTACACCGCGCTGGAGAAGATGTACCGCAGTCAGACAGCGGGATAAGGAGGGCAACGACATGACAGAAGAAAACAAAACCTACATCCGCCAGCTCAAGGTCGCTGATGTCCCGTGGCATCGGCTCACCACCGCCTATGGCCGGGGGACGGATTTTCCCGCTCACCTGACAGTCCTGGAACAGATGCGTGATTTGGCGTCAGTCAAAAAGTCCCTCTACGTGTTCACCACCAACCTGGAGCACCAGGGCACCCTGTGGCACGCCACCCCCTTCGGCACGGTGTTCCTGAGCCGGATTCTGGAGAAGGCCCTCATGGAGAGCGGCCAGAACCCCGTGGCTCGCTTCCTTGCCGGGGAGCTGCTGGACTTCTTTGCCTGCATCCTCCAGTGCTTCCACGATGGAGATGAGATGGAACACGCCTCTCCCCTCCCCTGCTTCTCTGATCTGCTGAAAGAAGAATACCTGTGGTCAGAGGAATACGACGAGGAAGAAGATGAGATGCGCTACGAGGAGGACGAGGTCTTCCCCGCGGACTTGTTCTACAGCTTCTATTACTACTCCTGGCAGGCGGTGCTGGCCTACCGAGGAGCACTGGAACAGGAAGTTTCTCCGGAGTTTCTCCCCAAGATTGCGGCGGTTTTGGAAGGACTGTAAAGGAGGTTGCGCCCATGTTTGAGGAATTCTATGGGATGTACGAGCCTAAGGAGCAGGAAGTGGTCGCTCTGATCAAGCGCTGTATCGGGGGAGGATATCACAACAAGGGAGACTTTTGGGGAATGACCGTTGTAACGCTGGGCATGGTGTTCTGTGACACCGGCAAGGCCAGCCCCAAAGAGGAGCGGCTGGAGTGGCCGGTCACCAACGAGGAGCGGGACGGCGAAAGGGGCTGGGGACGCTTTCGCAACGAGCAGATCTGCCGTCTGAAGATCCGCCGGATGAAGGAAGAATGGGCGCAAAATCTGTTGGCACGGCCCTGGTGCATCTCCGAGGTAGTCAGAGCTCATGAGGACTGCCCGGAGCTTCAGGCCATTCTGGACGAGTACCACAAGCCGGTGGTGATCCAGGACGAAGTGCTGGGTGAGCTGACGCTGGATAAGGACTATGATGCCTTTGAGGGTGAGATCCAGTGGTGCGGAAAGGATGTACGCCTTTCTCTGGAGGTCAATGCTGAGAGCAAGCCCTCATGGACTCGCGCCCGCAACGCCGCCAAGAGGCTGGTTACAGATCAGGAAACCTGGGACAAGGCCATGCGGAACTTTGCGGCCAAAAACCTGACTGGGCTTGCCAACAACTGGCTTTCCCAGGATGAGGAAAGCGCCCGTGACCCGGAGACAGCCCCCATCACGGAGGAGGAGTTTGCCCAGCGCATCCTGCTCACCGAGGTTTCCGTTTCTCCCGGCGGCCGTTTTACCGCCTATTATAACGATGACGATATGTTCTGGGGCCATGCGGTAGAGGTTAGCGGCTCTTTGAAGAAGGGCATTACCTATGCCAACCTTGCAGGATAAGGAGGATAGCCTGATGAAACTGAACAGTAAACGCATTGATTTTGAATACACGCCCGGCGAGGAAATCTTTACCTTTTCCGAGGACACGGGACTGCCCTTTCTCTTTGATGTAGATGAGGAACTGACCGACAATCCTTCTGCCATGGACGCGGTGGGCGAAATGCTGGATGAGGCGGAGACATTGGCGGAAAAGGCCAAAGCCGCCATCAAAGCGGCGCTGGCGGACGAGAGCAGCCCCTACCACGACCTCGTGACCTTTTTCATGCAGTTCCACCGGGACGATGTAGGCCCGGATATTGCGGCTGATCTTTTTCCGGGAACCGATCCGGCCAAGCTGTCCTTTATCGAGATGGTGGACTTTTTGCGGCTCAAGCGTTTTGGCAGCTTGGTGGATGGCGAAACCGGCCAGCAAGCCTTTATTCTGGACCTGTCTTTCAACCCGGAAATCACCGACGAGCTGATGGTGGTTTACTTTGACTTGAACAAGGAGATTTTCTGCATTACCCATGAGAGCTGATGAAAAAAAGGGCGGAACACTTGCCCACGCTTTTGATCCAGCAGATCCGCCTGCAATGGTATAAAGACTGTCGGGGGGGAAACGACGCTGTGCAAAGGAACCAGTATCCCAGAGCAATGCGTCTGCCGAAGGCAGGGAAGCATTTTTTGCCACCGATGGCAGCGGCCAAAGCATGATTGTCCTGTTTGCGCCCGAAGGCTGCGTCATCAACGGTGTGGACTCCGAGCTCTACGACTGGGAGAAAAACTCCCCTGAATCGAAGACCTGACCGACGGGATGCCGACCGCTTTGCAAAAGCTCATGACCAGCCATGAGGTCAAGAAGATGAAAAGCACCTTCTGCGTCTGGACGGAAGATGGCATCGCCTGGCGCTGCAATCCGATGGACGGTGAGGATGCGTCCAGGGACCTGCTCTCCAGAATCGACGGCGAGGCACAGACCTATGTGGAGTACGGGAAGTGGTTTCCCGCTGACCTGCCTTTGGAAGCTGTGCGCCGGCTTGCGGACGGGGCGCCGGTGACAAAGGAACTGGTCGCCGCGCTGAACCCCAGGCGCAGCGAGTGGGAGGAAATCAAGGCAGGACTGGATAAGATCGGCTATCCAAATGAACTTTGATCTGTAGTAGACAGGAGATGGTTCGAATGATCAAAGAACGCACCCTAATCTCCGGCGACCTCAAAAGCAAGGTCAAGCAGCTGATGGAGTACGCCGGGTGGTACGAAGGGCGAAAAGTTGACATCTCCATTGCGGAGCAGTATTACGCCGATCATGGCGTCCCGATGATGAAGACCGTCCAGCGGTTTTACCGCAAGTATTTCGGCCTGTGCTGTGAGTGGTACCTGGAGCAGAAAAAGATGAACTGGGCGGCTGACTTTGAATTTGCTTTGTTTCCTTACCTGGTTAACGGGATCAAAGACCATTTGGAGGACGCCTATTTTCGGGACATGTCCGGCTGTGAGCTGGCGGAGATCGAACAGGCCGCCGGTGAGCGGTGTCAGCCTATCGGTCATATCGGCTACTACTACCCGGCAGAGGTTTGGATCTCCGAGTACGGGAAACTGTATGCGAAATATGAGTATCAGGATGAGATTGAATGCTTTCCCGATGTGTTCGCCCTGATCGAGCGCGATTTGCGGCAGTGTATATTTGATTCCGCTGCCATGAAAACCGTGGAGGCGCTGGATGGGAAGCAATGAGAAATCAATCGCAATCATAACTGGAGGAAATAGCTATGGATTATTTGAAAATACTGCGTGAAAATCCTAATTTGGCAGAGGAATTTGATTCGCTTTTTGACTTCTTCCTGCTGGATGAGTTGTCCCCGAGGGATGAGGCGGACGGTCGAGCAACCTTCACACTGCCCGGCATGGCATTTGCCAGAGATGGCTCCGGCGGAGAATACCACTTGTTGGAGGATGGCTCCATCGGCTATTACAGCAGCGAAGGTGAGACAGGCCGTCTGGCTGAGAGCATGGACAATCTCTTTTCCCTGCTTGTGAGCTGTATCTGCTGGCATGACTGCTGTGATACAAAGCAGTATGTGGATTCCAAAACACTGGAGGAATATGGGCAGAGGCAGCGTAACTGTAACTTGGAAGATATGGATAGGGGCAGCTTGCGGCGGGTGTCTGATGTGCTCGGTATCCCTACCGGTGAGGCGCTGGCTCCTGTTCTGGAGAGGTTCCGCAAAGCAACACAGCGCCAGCCCCTGTATCAGTGTATTTTCCATGAGGACGACGGAAGCCTGACCAAATCATACGGTTTGATGTTTGAATGAGAAAGGAGCAATCACGATGAAAGCATTTGACCCGGATTATAAGCTGTTGGACGAGATGTATCAGGATGATTACTATCCTGCTTTTCTGGTAGACAGGGTAAAGGACGAGCTCCAGAAGGTCATCGACTTGCTGGAAAGCGGCGAAACCGACACCGAAGTGATACAGGAAACGCTGGATGAGGCAGTCTGCGGCATCAATGATCTTCAGGAGGAGTTTGACGAGAACGACAGCGAGATCGAAACGGTGGCCCGTGATTGCATCGGCGTTACCGTGGCCTACATTCTGGAGTGGTTCAATATCCCCATTGACACCGAGGAGGCCATCCGGGAAAGGGACTGGTGATACCCGTGGCAAAAAAAGAACTGGCCGTTTGTGATGAGTGCGGCAGCCTGTTTTTCAAAGGCCCCTCACAGATGATGGGACTGTGCCCGGAATGTGCCCATATTCTCTATGGCTATCCGAATTGTCCCCATCATTTTCAGAATGGCCGGTGTGTGAGCTGCTACTGGGACGGCTCAAAGAGCGGGTACATAAAGGAACTGAATCAACAGGAGGAAGCTGATATGCCTACGACCGAATGGCTGAACAAATACGAATCCACCAAGGACAAACTGGCCTGCAAAGCTGACCTGGAGGCCCATTTTACAGAAAAATTGATTGGGAACATGGCGGTGGATGTGCTGGACATCGGCCCCGTCCATTTCCCCACCGGGCAGATCTTCGCCTGCGATCCGCTGGTGGAGCTGGAGGACACGCCGCCCTTTATACAGACAATCCCCGCCGGGACTTACCCAGTAAAAATCTGCGTGGTACCCAGTGAACAATACGGCGACCGCTACGCCTGTGTCAAGGTGGAGGTCAGCCAGGAGAAGCCTGTCCGCTATGAGTTGGGCATGACAGGCAAAGAGGATCTGGGGGAGGAACTGGGCGAGGACGATTATTTTGGCTTTGGCGTAGACGCCGGGATGGGGTGCATTGCGGATATCCAAACTCAGGCAGCCTTTAAGAGATACTGGGCCAAGCGGCTGGAGGAGGACCCGGACATCGACCCCTACAACGACCTGTTCTGCGACTTGATGGAGGAAAACGCCAAAGCCCATCCCAAGTATCAGGAGAGCCACGGCGACTGGCTCAACTGGACGATACCGGGCACGGACTGCAATCTGCCTATCTTCTCCTCCGGCTGGGGTGATGGCTACTATCCCGTCTACTTCGGCTATGACGCAAAGGGCGAAATTTGCGCCGTGTATGTGCGGTTCATCGACATCGAAGCCTGCTACAAGGAGCAGGCGTAAGGAGGCAAGCGATGGAATGGCCAAAACGGGCGCGGACAGCAGCATGGGAAAGCGGTGTCCTGACCCTGGATGGAGAAAAACAGTTTGAGGTACCGGAGCTGACCATGAATCTAATAGAGCGACTGGCTGGCTACACCCTGGTGGGGTTCCATGTGAAGGACTACCCGGTATCGGATGAACTGCTTGCAGCCTTTGCCGGACATAAAAGCATGGTCAACTTTGGTGTGGAAAACGCCGCCCTCACCGACGCCTGTTTTCCCATTTTTTCTGCCATGCCCAAGCTGCGCTATCTGCTGCTGGACGGCAACGCCGCCATCCACGGCAGCGGCCTGTCCGCCCTGCAAAACTGCAAGCTGGATCTTTTGACCCTCAACCGCACCGGGCTGGACGACGGCGGGCTGCTCCAGGCAGCCGCCATCCCCAAGCTCTCCCACATCCAGATCGACCATACCGCAATTACCTATGATGGTCTGCTGGCCGTCGCCGGGAACAGCCGGATCGAGCCGGTGGCCCATGAGCAATTCACTAAGGAGCAGATGGAACACTTCTTCCATATCCAGCGGGAGAAGGCCAAAAAGCCCACTGTGCTGGACGAGCAGGCGGCGGAGGAATGCCGCAGGGTGTTGTCCGCTTTCTTTGCCGAGATGACAGAATGGGAGCAATATATGGAGCAGGCTGGATTTGAGGACTCCGAAGCTGCGCCCCGCCTTCTGGCGATCTGGGAGAGGTATGTGAGCGAAAAGCCCCGTCCGGGCTACCGGCCGTTGGCACTCTCTTACAGCGCCCAGGGAACCTACAAGGGGGAAGGGTTCCTGGACGCGGAGCAGATCACCAAGAACAAGCTCTACATCTACACCAGAGAGGAAAACACCGGCTTTGACCGTCGCTTCCTCATGAAGCGTGTGGACGGGAGCTGGAAGATCGACGCGGTGCAGGAGCGGCTGGACGGCTGGCAGCGCGTGGGATTGTGAGGGATACGAAATGACATGGAAATTTGAAACATCCGGTTTCGATGGGCAGTGTACGTTGTTTGGCGTAAATATCTTTCAGTACCGCTGGCGCGACTGCCGGGAAACAGCGGCGGTCATCGATCCCCATTACGGCACGGAAAAAGTGTTTCATGTCTATGAGGTGGAGATCAACGGGCAGATCCACCGCTTTGCCGCCGGGGAGTTCTCCAACTGCGTGTGGGGATTTTATCTGGAGAAGGACTGAAGAGAGGAGGGTGAACCCGTGAATGTCAGCGCCGGAGAGGTTTATACAGTCTACAACCAATACCTGAAACGCTACACCGCCTGTCAGGTGGCCTACATCGCGCCGCCGGACAACGTGAGCAGTCAGTCCTGGGCGGCGATCCTGTCCCTGGACTGGGTGGGTGACGCCCCTCTGACCGCGGAGGAACTGCCCCATCTCCGCCCGCTCTACAAGGACTTCATGTACTGGCCCCGTGAACTTCACCTGCTGCGGGTGCCGGTGGAAATCCCGCCACAGTACACGCTGGTGGGTATCCTGCCATCCTTCGCCGATGAGCCCTGCCACTCCTACGGTCGCTGGGATGACGGCTATGAGGTGTACCGTCAGATCAAGTGGCAGGAGATCCCGGAGGAGCGGCGGCGGGCCTTCAAGGAGGCCATAGAGAGCGACGGGGAAACGGAGATCGGCGGCAAGCCGGTGAAGGTCAGCAGTCATCGAGTGATCGACCAATATACCCCCTTTGATTTCGCGCTGGAACTGGAGGCGCTGCCCTGTCTCTCTGAAATCATCTGTAAGCAATGGCACCCGGATCTGGCAGAGTTTTTGCGGGGAAACCCCTTCATCCATGAACTGACCCTGCTAAACCACGGCCAGAGGACGCTTGACCTGTGGGGTACCAGCATCGGAAAGCTGATGCTGGATATGACCGGCCTGGAAGAACTGTGGCTTGGCGAGGAGACGGAGCAGCTCCTGTTCCAGAACAAGGGGCCGGACGCCTGCACCATCCATGCCGCCGGAAATGGCAGCGGTTTAACCCTCCAATTTATCGGGGAATACCGCCCCCACCCGGAGCTGCCGAACCTGTGGGGACTGCATGGTATCCGGCTGGAAGAGTTTGACCTGACCGGCTTGCCCGTTGTTCATCCCAGCCTGAAGGAGCTGCGGCTCTGGGGCGCGCCGGGAAACCTGAGAAATTTCTCCGCTGTGGCACAGTTCCGAGAACTGACGGACCTCTCCACCTTCGACCTGTTCGGCTTCGACGCGGCCGACATCCCAACCCCGGAGCAGATGCCAAAGCTTCACTGGTTCTGGATGACCAGCCTGCCGGAGGACGCTGCAAAAGCGGCAAAACAGCTCTGGAAAGGCAAGCCGGGCATGGATCTGCGAATCACCAAGCCCCGGAAACCGGAGTGGCTGGCGCAAAATCTGGACAACCCCTTCCGGGGCTGGGACGGCGCGGAGCATATCCCCGCCAGTGCCGCGAAAAAGGCAGCCGATCAATACCGCAAGACTCGTTCTCAGATGATGAAGCTGGCCGCTGAGCCGGACGGGGACGCCCAGACCCAGGCGCTGGAGGCGGTGGCAGCCTACACCCAGACCTTCAATAAGATGCGCTTTATCGAAACCGAGGAACGGGATGAAATTTATATGGCCCTGCGGGGTATCCTGGATGCCCTGCCGGGAGATACGCTCCAGAAAGATGCCCTGATCGAACAGTTTGAGCAGCTACGAGATTTTTGAGGATATGAATTGATGAGCCGAATGGTTGATGAACCCTATTTTACATATAGTACCTACAGCGCCCTGACCTCCGGCATCCAGGTGAAATGCCCAAAATGCAACGGCGCAGGTGTTGTGACAGCGGACGATGAAAATGCTTATTTCCGATGCCTGAGCTGCGGCCATCAAGAAACCCGCGACCGGACGGTCTACCGCTACGATGTACATAACCAATGTAGGAACTGTGGCAGGTGCTATCGGGTGGACATTGAAGATGAGGCAAAGCAGCACTTTTCCGTTCTCCATGTGGCCTGTCCCTATTGCGGGACGACCATGTCGGGCGAGGTACACAAGACGGCGGAGGCTTTCTCCTATGCCGCTGAGATCAAGGACGGAAGGGAACCCTGGTTTGGTCTGGAACTGTGGTTCCTGACCTCCTTTCAAGGCAAGCCGGTCTGGTCTCTCAACCGGGAACATCTTGCCTATCTGATCGACTATCTCAGCGCCGACCTGCGGGAAAAGCCTCTGGGCATCCCACGAAAGACCCAGGCTGACCATCTACCCACCTTCATGAAAACCGCAAAGAACCGGGAGCGGATCGTGAAGCTGCTGAAGAAAATGCAGGAGGAATGAGGATGGAGCAGAAAGTTATTTACAACGGCCAAGTTCTTACTCTGACACAGTTTTGGGCTACGGGGGAGCCTTGCCTGTGGATCACCGACCCACAGCAGATCGGGATATCAAAAATGGAGTTTGTAGGCGGATACCCAAACGAATACTGCATTTTCCTGAAAAATCTGACTGAAACGGAGTTGGAACAAATCACATCCCTGGACGGTACTCCACTGGATATGACAGAAGAACTGCGGCAGCATCTAACAGGAAAGGACAAACCCTATGGCGCTACAGGATAAGAAAATCATGCCTCCCCCTTGGCTGGCTCACCGGGAGATCGAGCGATACTCCATCGGCTGGCGCATGGGCTCTGGGGAGGATTACATAGACCGATTTGGCGATTGGCTGGACGCCCTCTCATCGGAGGAGCGGACGGAATACCGCACCCTCTTTCCCGAACCGGTGACCTGGATGGGCTGGTGGGATGACGAGGACAAGGTTGAGGTGCTGGAGCATGGTGACTTCTGGGTGGATGCATGGCAGCCGGAGGGCCAGCCCAAGTACACCCACCAGTGGCTCCAGCAGGAATTTTCCATGGGGAGAAAGCGAGAACTGTACCTATTCTGGGGCCATCAGCCTGCCGAGGGCGGCCAGCTAACGAAAAGCTGCCTCAGCCAGTGGTGGATGGAGGACTTCTGGTCCATCGCTGACACCTATCTCTGCATGGAGCAGTATATGATGGCCGCAAAAGCTGAGCTGTTCGGTGACGGGAAGATCCGGGACCAGATTTTGAAATGCAGCGACCCCAGGCAGATCAAGGCCCTGGGCCGCAAGGTGCGGGGCTTTGACCAGAGGGTATGGGACAGGTTCAAATACGCCATTGTGCTGGGTGGCAACTGGTACAAATTCAGCCAGAACCGTGACCTGCGGGAGTTTCTCCTCTCTACCGGGGACAGCGTGCTGGTGGAGGCCAGCCCCTATGACAGCATCTGGGGCATCCGGCTCTCGTCCAGCTCCCCGGGGGCCCAGGACCCGATGAAGTGGCGGGGGCAGAACCTGCTGGGCTTTGCGCTAATGGAGGTGCGGGACGAGCTGCGCCGGGTGACGCAGAATGAAATGCTTTGCGATTGGAGTACGGTATGGCAGAAATGAAACTCTATGAACTGGTCAACCACTATCACATCGGCACCGAACTGACCTGCGCCGAGGCGATGTTCATGGCCTGCAATGAATATTACCATCTGAATTTGTCCGAGGAGACACGGAAGATGTTCTCCGTCATGGGCCTTGGGATGCAGACCGAGCAGTCCTGCTGCGGCGCTTTCACTGTGGCGGTGGGGATCATCGGTCTGATGACCGCCAAAGAGGGCCAGACCGATGTGAACAACATGGAGGGCTATCGGATGATTGCTGAATTAACAGACTTTATGCTTGGATTCTATGGAACACTCCATTGTGTCGAGCTGCAAAGGCTGGAGATCGTAGGATACGAAAACCCCTGCCATGCTATTGTGGAGGCGCTGGCCAAAAAACTGGAGGAGCTGCTGGCTGGCCGCAGCATCTTACGCCCGGTAGATGCAGGACAGATTGGCTCCTGACCTTTGGCAAAAGAAACAGGCCATCGTCGAGGAAGCCCGCCGTGCTGTGACGGAGCAGTATTAAGGTGGAGTACATCAAACTCTTTTGGGAGGGCGCACCGGAGGAAGAACCACCGGTCATCCTCTATGAGGTGGACACAGAGCATGAGCGGCTGGCCTTCCGTTCCATTGACATTTTCGCCGGCGGCCGCACCCACAACATCCCTGACCTTTACGACGGAGCCATTGAAATCACACCCATTCCCACCGTGGAGGAATTCAACGCCCATGTCTGGGGCGAGGAGTTCCATGCCTGTTTGATAGAGAAAACGGAATTTGAGGCCGTCTGGGAGAGCCACACCCACAATGGAGCGTTAAAGCAATCAGGAGGAATCTGATGAAACAGACAGATATTTATACTGAGGCCTTGGTCTGTCTGCGGCTAATCCTACAGACAGACCACCCGGAATTCAAAAACTGGCTCGACTGGCTGGAGCGGGATATTGAGGATTGGACCCAGCGGCGGGAGGTCGCCCACCATCTTTTAGCATACGGCGGAATGGGTTCTTTCAACGATCTGCCCAATATGCGGGGAAACCATGATTATATCTTCGATTTTCTCAAATCGGTGTGCTACACCTTTAGCCACCGCAATGGCAAGCGGCAAGGAATTTCACCAGAGGCATTGATGGAGGAGTGTGTCCACGATGCAGAGCAGGCATCCTATCATCCCCATAAGGGACTAAACCGAGCTATCGCCCAACATCTGATGCAAGGCAATTTACAGGATAATCTGGATCGACTGTAGGAGGACTTGCTATGAACGAAAAACGATTTCGCCCCCAATTCAATCAGATGGATACCACCGAGAAACGGGTGCTGATGGAGAACCTGGCTGGTCGTTATGCTATGACCTTCCTCGGTCTACATACCTTTGACCGCTGGGGCCAAAGCTGCACCACCGGCATATTCGAAAAAGATGGCCGGGAGTTCGTCTTTGTCCCCGGCGATACCGTCACCTTGGGCTGGGAACGGTTCGCTGTGGGACTGAATCAGGACAGTCGAGAGGAACTGGACTATCTGTTCCAGGAATGGGAGATGGAGTGTGATTCGGAGGAGATGATCCGTGAAAGCATGGCTCCCGTTCGGCAGGCAGCCATTGGCCCTATGCTGGTGGGCCGGGAGCTGGAGGAGCTGTGTTGGGAGCCGGTCAAGATGGACGATCCCAGACTGACCGCCCGCCCCGACTGGCTGAAGAAGTTCCGGGATTTTGCCTGGAGCGACCTTGACAGCCTTACCTTGCACCAGTCAGCCCGTATTGAGCGGACGGAAAAGGGCTTTCAGATCTGGATCTATAACCGCACAGACTACGGTGCGCTTCTTGACCAACTGGAGAAGCAGGGCCTTTCGCTGCCTACGGCGGACGAGTGGGCCTATCTGTGCGGCGGCGGGTGCCGCACCCTGTTCCCCTGGGGGGATGGAATGGACTACTCCATGCATCTGCACCATTTTGAACGTCCGGAGGATGAGGACAAGCCCTTCGATATGGAGGAACCCAACTTCTTCGGCCTGTCCGTCGCCTATGACCCCTATATGCGGGAGGTGGTGAAAGCCAAAGGGTTTACCACCTGCGGCGGCGATGGCGGGCGCAGCATCTGCGGCGGACTGGGAATCTTTCTCGGCTTCCTGCCCTGTTCGCCGCACTGTAAGCCGGAAGTGCAGGAGGAGAAGGAACTGAACGGCGACTATGACTTCTACCGGCCCATCATCCGGATAGAGTCAGCTTGAGAGATCATTTGGAGGACACTGCACGAGAGAGACAACACCTGATCTTACAAAGATCAGCAAATATGAGTTTAATCCTTCGGCACAAGCCGGAGGTCATCAGAACCTAATTGGACGCCCATGGCTGGGCGGATGTCAATGCGCTGCCGGCGGGCATCGGTAAGAAGTACCCCATCAATCGGGACATTCTGGAGGAGATTGTGAGGAGCGACAGCAAACAGCGGTATGCCTTCAATGAAGACCGGACGCTGATCCGAGCCAACCAGGGGCACTCCATCCAAGTGGATGTAGGACTCCCCGTAACCGAGCCGCCGGAGGCGCTGTACCACGGAACGGCCCAGCGGTTTTCCGCTGGCGGAGTCCTCCTATCGGGCGCTATCCCTATCTGGGCGACCGGGAGAAGGCGCTCCAGACCGCGAAGCGGTTGGCGACGGAGCGGCTGTGGGAGGTGGCCGGGCCGACACAGGTTCCGCCCCATGTCCTTCTTTGAGGACCCGAACCTGCGGGAGCTTTTGCTGGAACCGGAATCCCTCCGGCGCATCCGGGAGGCTGCCCTCATTGACAACGGGAGTTTAATACGGAAATAAATTGCTTGGGAATGGAGGATCTGCCATGAGCAAGGAGCTGAAACTGTATAAAGCATTTATTGACGGCCTTGTGGAGCGTAAAGACAGCATGACGGCCCGGTGGATCAAGGGCGATGGTTTCCCCCAAACGGATGACAACAAGGCAAAAAACGATCTTTTCGCCGCACTGACACCAGCGCAGAGAGAAGTGCTGGCTGAAATACTTCAGGACGAACACATTGCGGGTATCCATGATGCCCTTGCATATATCAATGAGATGATAGATCTGGAGGGACTGGAGCTTCATCAGGATGGTGAATCCTATCCCAACGACTATTTTGAGAGCCTGCACTATGACTTCATCAGCCGTTGTGACGGCGATGAGTGGCCGGAATAAAAGGAGGCATGACGGATGTATATCGACAAATACTGGGGCAACTTTATTGGAGGTTCCGATGACAGTCTGAACCTTGTGGCGTTTTTGGAGGACCAGAAGAAAGAGGAGATCCCTCTCAGCGAAATCTTTGCCAAGATCGGGCTGGACAAGCAGAACTGGGACTTCCACCAAACGGTGGAGTATCTTGAGTTCACCCACTCCAATGGCGTGGAGATCGACTTTCACTTCGCCATTGATGTAGTCACTGATCTGGCCGCTATCCTGCTGGAGTGCAGTGTCAGCGGCGGGGTAAACCTCCATGATCTGGACGAGTATAACACCCCCTCCCGCCGCATCCGTGTCACAGCCACGGCAGAGGAACACGACGCTATGGACAAGGCTCTGGCAGATTTCGCCCAAGATCCCCTGTCCTATGACCTCCACGATCTGATGAGCGATGAGGAGATCGAGGAGATGGCCCATCAGGTGGCGGCGCTGCGAAAGGAGCTGTACGAGTCCGCTGGCCGCAACCGCAGCTACCATGTGAAGGCGGAGGACATGAAGAATCTGCTCCCCGACTGGGCTGGGGCCGATGGCTGCATCGCCACCAACCGCATCACGGTGGAGGGCTGCAAGGTTGGCTACTGCTACCGGGAGGAGCCGGATGGCGACTGGGACAGCGGCTGGCGCTTCACCGCCGGTGACGAGAGCGATGATTACATGGACGACCCCAACAACGCCGGGCTTTACAAGCTGAACACGATCTGCAACGACGATTCCGACATTATCCCGCTTTTGAATACGCCCGCCCCCTGCGCCTTTGAGCGGGATGAGCATGGCGTGTTCCAGCCGATTAAAGATTGGAAACCAGAAAATGAGGAGGAACCGGATATGGACATTTTACAGCAGTGCCAGAAGTGGCATGAAAACGACGAATACCAGAAGATCATTGACGCGCTGGAGGCCATTCCCGCCGAGGAACGCACTCCTGAGATGGACAGTGAGCTGGCCCGGGCTTATAACAATCTGGCAGACCCAAATAAGTCAGGCGGCAAGGATATGCTCAAAAAGGCGATTGCTTTGCTGAAGCCCCATGAGGAATACTTCGAAGGCGACCACTACTGGAACTTCCGCATGGGCTATTCCTATTACTATCTGGACCAGGATGGGCGCGCCCTTCGGTACTTTGAAAAGGCGCTGGAGGCCCGCCCGGATGACGCGGATACCAAAGAATTGATTGATTCGTGCAAGAAAGGCATTGCCCTGCCGCAGTTCTCGGAGTGCTTCCGGGAGCGGACAGAGGACTGGTGGGAAACCTTTGCCGAAATGGAAGGGGCACTGCGCCAGATGATGGACGAGGACAAGGATCACACCCGTGGCGCGGAGATTGTGGCCCAAATGGAAGATACTTTGAACCTGGTCTTTGACGAGATCTCCTTCGAAATGGGCTTCAACGGAGAGAAGTACGAGCTGATCCTCACCCCGGAGGGGGACAGGGTCAAGCTGTTTGAACTGGTCTACTTTCAGAAGCACGCCCCCAAGGAGGTGCTGGAACACTGGAACATCCTGGTGGGCCGCCAGCCCATCCGGGATATCGGCCTGCGCACTGACGACGGCTGGGATATCTCCGGGGATGACGTGCAGATCTGGTTGGAGGAGCAGGGTGAAAACAGTTTTACTATCTCCGCCTACTGTGAAAAGCTGCTGCCCATGCTACGGAAAGAGGAAGGCCGGGCCTGGTGGATGCTAACCACCCTCACCGACCAGGTGCTGGGTGAGATCTCCCACATGTGGTATATCGACGGCTTCGATGTGCTGGAGGGGCCCAGGGCGGAGCCTTCCCTTCTCCTCTCCCAGCTGCCGGACAAGCTGAAAGAGCGGGGGGTGGACCTCTCCACCGCCCCGGAAGCGTACTTAGACAGCTGCCTCGCCTACAAAATGGAGCCCAATAAAGACCCGGACGCCGATTGGCGGCTGGATGTGATCGCCGGTTCCACCAACTGCGTGCCTCTGATCAACGGCTATCTGAACGAAGACAACGACTTCATGGACGCTCTCCATGCCGACGGCGCGGTGGCGGGCTTCTTCTGCTATCCCCTGGATACCCTGCGGGAGGAAGAAGGAAGCCAGAAGCTCTTCGACTTCCGGGACAAGCTGGAGGAGGTGTTCACCTCCGGGGAAGGCCCGGAAGTGCTCACCCTCACAGGCGGGGCCACCGGTCTCTTCTGCGGCTATGTGGACTTTATTGCCTGGGACATTCGCACCGCACTCAGGATGGCCAAGGCGTTCTTTGAGGACAGCGGCATTCCCTGGGCCAGCTTCCACACATTGCGCCGTGAAGCGGGCACGGTGAACCTGAAAGCGCCACCTGAGGAGGAGCCGGCTGACGAGGGGCAGGCCGCCGAGTTGGACGAGACGCTGACGGGCATGGACTATATCCCTTACACCCCGGAGAATGCGGAGGAGTTTTTCGCACAGATCGAGCAGTGGAACGACGAGGACGAGTACACCCGCTGCATCCAGGCGCTGAACGCCATCCCGGAGGACTGGCGGAACTACCGCACGACCTACGCCCTGGCCCGGGCACTGGAAAACTACGCCATCATTGGGGACCATGACGAGGGCACGCCCCGTTACAAGGGAGACAAGGCCCTGCTCCGCGCCATCGATGTCTTGGAGTCCGTTCGGGAGGAGGGCCAGGACAAGGCGGAGTGGAACATGCGGATGGCCTATGCCTATCAGTATCTCTTTGAGCAGGAGGAGAAAGCCATTCCCTACGCCCAGCGGTGGGCGGAGCTGGACCCTGAGGATGAGAACGCCCCGGCGGTGATCCGGGAGTGCCAGGAGGAGATCGCAAAGCGGGGCGAGGCGGAAACAGACGGCGAGACAGACCACACGGGCGTCTTCACCGGCTTTGTCCTGCTGTCCAGGGGAGAATGGGACAAGGCGCAGTTCATCCGGGACATGAAGGAAAAATGGGACATCCCCGTGGAGGAATACGACGCAAGCGAGGACAAGAGCGACGACGCCCTGGTATTCGAGGTGGGCGGCATGGTCGCTGCCGTCAGTCTGGCGGCCTGTCCCATTCCCGGCGGCGAAGCCGAGGCCAACGCGGAAAACAACTATATGTGGGAGGATGCCGTAAAAGCTGCCAGGGAGCACCGCGCCCACATCATGGTGGCGGTGCTTGGCAAAGAGGAAGATGTTCTGGAGAAGGGCAAACTCTATACCAAATTGGTGGCTGCCTGCTGCCGCCAGAAATACGCCACCGGCATCTACACCAGCGGCGTAGTGTTTGAACCGCGCTTCTACGAGGGCTTTGCAGACATGATGCGGGAGGACGAGCTGCCCATCTTCAACTGGATTTGGTTTGGTCTTTGGCGGGATGAGAACGGCATGAACGGCTATACCTACGGCATGGATGTGTTCGGCAAGGACGAGATGGAGGTGCTGGGCACCGATGCCGAGCCAGGCGACCTGCGGGACTTTTTGGCCAGCCTTGCCTCCTATGTGCTGGAGAATGATATGGAACTCCACGCTGGGGAAACCATCGGTTTTGCGGAGGATGATAAGCACGCCATCACCCGCAGCCCCGGCGTCGGCCTGCCGGAAGATCAGATGACCCTAAAGATCTCCTGGGAGTCATTGGCTGGCGGTCCGGATGATGACCGTGAGGACGGCCCGGACGGTGAAGCCCCCCAGGATGAGGAATCCAGTGTTCCCGAGGTCTATACGGAGGAGGAACTGGCGGCCGTCGAGGGGCACATCCAGCAGTATTTCGGCAAGTTTGGGCATGTGTTCCATGAGCTGTCTTCCCCGGACATCCATGTGGACATCTGCGTGGTGCCGCCCTCCCAGGAGCGGGACTACTACACCCTGGTCACCATGGGCATGGGCGCCCACCGGATGAATGTGCCGGAGGCGCTGGCGGAATACAAGCTGGAGCGGGCGGAGCTGGCCATCGCGCTGCCGAGGAACTGGAAGCTGAAGCATGAGGATCTGAAGAATGAGCGGTGGTACTGGCCCATCCGCCTGTTGAAAACCCTGGCCCGACTGCCCATTGCCAGCGATACTTGGCTGGGTTTCGGCCATACCATGGACAATGAGGAGGACTTTGCAGAGAACACGAAGCTGTGCGCCGCCATTCTCACGCCCCCCCAGGGGACGGAGGACGGCAGCGAGGTCTGCACCCTGCCGGGCGGCGAGGAGGTCAACTTCTACCAGGTGCTCCCCCTCTACCGGGACGAGCTGGAGTACAAACTGGCCCACGACGCGGACGCCCTGCTGGATAAAATGAACGGCATCAGCTTTGTGGCGGAGCCTGACCGTCAGAATGCCGCTACCAGCGGTACCCTTTCGGACGGGAACCTCATAGGCAATATGGACGATGCTGCCTGGCATCTGGAGACCATCCGGGAGAAGCATCTGCCGGTGGACGAGATCAACGCCTATAATCACATGGCCATCTACCTGCGCTGGTGCATGGAGCATGACCTGATGAGTGTGGAATTTATCGAGCGGTACAGCGAGCAGTATCAGGCGTTTCTGGCAGATATCAAGCAAGCGGACTTGCGTTCTTTCATCCGCGATGTACTGAAGGGACAGCTCTTTGGCGCTCTATTCAACGAGAAGGGCGCGGCCTTTGCCGGGTACTACTATGGAGAGAGCGACAGCCCTTACTATCCCAGCGACATCGACAGCTACGCCGTCAGCGTCATCGGGCCGGAGCGCAATTACTCCGAGGAGATCCAGGACGAGGCGTACCTGTTCATCCCCTTTGACGAGGACTACTACCAGGCTATGGCAAAGATACTGGAAGAACGCTTTGCCAACTGGCAGGGTCAGGACTTTGACGAGGACACGCTGGAGCCCTCCGAGGTGGCTCAGGCCATCATGGAGTATCTGGACTGTGAATGCACCTATTTCCCTTCCATGGCAGATGACGATCCCATCATGTCGGCATACAGCTACGCCAGGCGGGACGCCGCCCATGAGGGCTTCGTGCCGGTGCTGATCAGAGCGGACGACGAGACGCTGCTGGAGTGCCTGGTGATGAACGCCGACCCGGAGCACGACGCGGACTGCTATGAATTTGACCTCAAAACCGTGACGGAGTACCGGAAGAAGATGCTCTCCGCCCCCATCAAGGACGGCAAGGCAGTCCTGGAGGCATTGACCGGCCAGCGCAAGGAAGAAGCCGAGGACGATGACATGGACTGGGAGGAGGAAGTTCTTGGAGAGATGGAGGGCGGCTATGACAATGACCGCTTCTCCTGCTATTGGGATTCGGATAGCCACATGACCTATCCCCTCATTTTGGCCAAGATCCCGGTAAAGAACCCCTGGGAGATCTTCGCCTACCTGCCCTTCGGCAACTGGAATGAGTGCCCCAACACCCCGGACCTGATGGCAGTGGCGAGATACTGGTTCGAGCAGTATGGCGCCATCCCTGCCGCCATGAGCCACGACGAGTTGGAGTTTGACCTCCCGGCCCCTGTTTCCCAGGAGAAGGCCATGGAGGTAGCCACAGAGCAGTACGGCTTCTGCCCGGACATTGTGGATCAGGAGCAGGATGAACCCACAGTGGGCAATCTGGCGGATGTTCTGCGGCAGTCCACTGTCTGGTATCTCTGGTGGGATTGATGGGAGGTGCCCCGGCAAGCGATGAAAACTCAAACACTGACCATTCAGAGGAGCAGATTGGAAATCGAGAAAAAGTGCTGGGCTTTACGCTTCCGTCCCAGGTTCGGAAGTTTCTCCTGCTGACCGCAGGCATCTATGTATCCACAGGCGCGATCATTGATCTTTTCGGAATATTTGACCTGACCCTCCATGGAGAGCGGTATTGCGTATCGGGCGAGTTTTGGAAAGGCACAGGTGGCGACCAGCTTCTGCTCTATCCTGATGACGAAACCATATGGTACTATGCCCATGGAGATGATGACTATATCCTGGTGGTGGGGATCTATTGTGATTGAGAGGTGGTAACATGGCAAGCGTATCCACTTGGAGCGGAATCCGGAACAAACTGGAGCAGGACTACCTCTGCCCGGCTCTCCGCGGGCACATCCAATAATCGCATCCTTTTCTCCCATGCGGCTATATGGACCACGCCTGGGCCGCGAGCCGCACGGTGGAGGAATTGGATGCAGTTGCCGGAAGCCATGTCCAGGCAAAAAACAGCATGACACATGGGATGATGAGGATAAGGCCGGCTACCAACTCTACCTTTAGGAGCAGGACATGGAAAAGCGGTCCTACCGGGACTGGTATCTGAGCCAATCCCCGGAAACTGCCCCAAGAAATCGTCCAGCAGGAACTGGAGTTTCGATTCAAGTTATTCCCTAACAAAAAGGAGGAAACGAAATGAGCAATGAAGTATTCCAGCAAAATCTGAATGATGAAAAAGGCTCCCGTCCCGGCGGGCCCTATCTCATTCAGATGCTGTTCAAAGAGCCGGTGTCTATGCCTGGAAAAGCAGAAATGACCGCCGTGATGGAAAAACACATCGGGACGGCGGAGTGTTTCTGTCACGATAAAAAGACAGCAGGCTTTGCCGCCCTGGAGCATATGGCGGAATTCAAGGATGTCAAGGCTCCGGTACAGCTCATGGTGATGGGCTGCAGCAAATTTAAGGGCAAAGGCTTCGACGCGTTCCTCATGAGTCAGATGTGGGACTGTCAGGAGGACCGGGAACGGATCTTCCGGGAGTGCCGGTATCAGATCGTGGCCACGGATATGCTGGCAGCGGCCCTTCCAGTTCTGGAGCGGGCTAACCTGGATGCTGACTTTGTGGAGGCCCTGGCGGAGCTGTATCCCACCTGTGAGGCGTTCTACTTTCAGAACTGCGGCAAGCTGCTTCTGGCTGAGGATGTGTGTTCTCACCAGATCGAGGGGGCGGACCGCTTCATCCGCTTCGGGGTCAATGTCCGTTTCTTTAACATTCAGGGAACCGAGGATATGCTCATCGACACGGTGGGTATGAGTACCCTGTTCCTGCCGGACCTACAGTACCATTTCCACGGAATGGATCCCAACTGGGTGGTGAACCACGCCTACAATGCGGCGTCGTATATTCTGGCGAATGACAACCCCATCAAGGATGGGGAAACGATAGATGGCATAGCGGACGGCCAGATGAGCCGGGAGCTTCAATGGAAATGCCGATATGAGGATGCTCTGATCCAGCCGCCCAGGGGAGTGGTAGACATCCATATGGGCGAGTATGCTTCCGGAAAACGCTGAACTGATAAAACGACTTCCTGCGCAGTCAGAGGAAATGTTTGTCGTCCCCTTAGGTGGATTTTTCGTTCAGTCGGTGTATTCTTTGTCTATTACATAATAAAATCTGATATGCCTGATGTGAAAAACTTGCTTCTCAGACATTCTGAGGGTACAATACCCAAAAACCGAACATGAAAAGAGCCCTTCCGAACAGGCGGCAGCCGTTTTGCTGCACCTGGTCAAGAAGGGCTCTCTGACCAAATGTAAGACCACAGGCAGATTGGAAGTAAACGGAAACAGCAAAAACAAGGTTGTCAAAAAGTGATTATTTCACAAAAACATCACAACACCCCAAATTAAAATGAACCGCTCAGCTTTGACCGTAAAACAGGTCATCTGATTTGATCGAGCCGTCCCGACTGGATCGCATCTAAATTGGCCTTGAGCCGTTCCTCCGGCCAATCCCACCACCGTAGTTCCAGCAAAGCCGCGATGAGATCCTCAGAAAACCGCTTTCGGATTGGCTTTGCAGGGACACCACCTACGATGGTATAGGGTGGTACATCTTTTGTCACAACGGCCCTGGCGCCGATGACAGCCCCGTCTCCAACGGTCACCCCCGCCAGGATGACCGCCTCGTAGCCAATCCACACATCGTTTCCAATCACAATATCCCCCTTGTTGTCCCAGGCTTTGGCCACCTGTTGCCGCTCCAATCCCCACTTCTCAAAAAAGATTGGGAAGGGATATGTGGCGAGAGATTGCAGCGTGTGGTTGGCGCTGTTGAACAGGAACCTGGCCCCGCAGGCGATGGAGCAGAACCTGCCGATCACCAGCCGGTCCTGGTTGACGGGATAGTGATACAGCACATTGTTTTTTTCAAAGTCAACAGGGTTATAAACAAAGTCGTTGTATATGGTATAGTCCCCGACAATAATACTGGGAGCTTTCACGGCATGCTTGAGATAAACTGTCTGACGGTCTCCCGTCCGGGGATAGATGTTTGATTCATTCATATTCTTTTTCTCCTTTTACTCGTTTCGGCTGCCCTGTGCTGGCGGTTTATGCACCGGCGTTCTCCCTTCCCAAACCCTGCTTTTAAAGTAGACCAGCCCCACAAGAGCAGGCAGGATGGGCGAAAGGGCCTGGCCCAGATAGATCCCGGAAAAGCCCAGAGAGAGGGGAAATGCCAGCAGCCATCCCACTGGCAGGCGCACAACGACGGCGTCCAACAGGGCATTGACCATGGCCACGTGGGCTGCTCCCACGCCGATGGCAAAGGAATCTAGTGTGTACATCGCGGCGTAGATCAGGCTGTTTATACTACAGCAGGTACGCAGGTACTGCACCCCGCAGCGGATCACCTCCGGGCCGGTGCCGTCAAACATGCAGATGAGAGGTTCGGCCAGAAGCTGGACCGCCACCGCTACCGCCGCAGTGACCGCAAGGTTCAGCAACAGGCCGGACCGCACCACCTTGCGGGCCCGCTCAATTTGGCCAGCCCCCAAACACTGGCCCACCATGGCGGTTATTGCCTGACCGATGGCCCAGCAGTGCATCCCGGCAAAGGTGTTGATCTTCAGTCCCACACCGGACGCAGCGGCCACCGGAGTTCCAAACTGGTTGAGCATCCCTGTCACCAGCAGATAGGCCGTGTTCACCACAACCATCTGTATGGCGGTGGGCAGGCCAACCTTCAAGATGGCCAGCAGCTTTTCCCGATGAAACTCGATTTTTCTAAGAGAAAAGCCCGGTTGATACCGCCGTAGATATACCAAGGAAGCCATAAAGGAAACACCCTGAGCCGTGATAGTGGCCCAGGCTGCGCCTGCCGTGCCCATGGAAAGCGGCCCAACCAGAAGCACATCCAGCACCACATTGAGGCCCGTGGCGACACCTACGAAAAAGAGAGGCGTTTGGGAATCGCCCAACCCCTTCAGGATAGAACAGACCGCATTATAGCCAAAAACGAACACCGTTCCACAGCAAATGATCTTCATGTAGCCGCAGGCATCCTGATAAGCATTCGCCGGTACATTTAACGCCTGAAAGAGGGCCTCATAAATGGCGAGGCCGAGGATGGCAACAACAGCGGAACCCACCAGCGATAGAAAGAACAGCATTCCGATCGTGTCCCGCTGACCCGTTTGGTCGTTTGCGCCCTTGCACTGGGCCACCAGAACGCTCCCTCCCATAGTCAGGCCAATGCAAATGGAATTGATGATAAAGCACAGCATGGAGGCGTTGCTGATGGCGGCCAATCCAGTCTTTCCCACGATTTTGCCCACCACCAGCATATCCACCACATTGTAGAGGGCCTGCAGCAGGTTGGCCAGGAACAGCGGAAAGGCGAACCGAATCAGTTTTTTCGGCACGCTCCCGGTCAATAAATCTTGTCCTTGGGTCATATAATATCCTCCTTTCAAAAAACAGAGGGCAGCACAATACTGTGCGCCCTCTGCTCCATTCCCCTAAAATGGGTATCACAAAAGGCCGCGGACAAAACATCGTCCGCGGCCTGAAATGGTCTATCTTTTCCAGTCAGCCTGCAAAAAGGGGTACAACAAACCCAAGGCAGTGACTTTCTGCCCTGTCCTCCCGGTTTTACAGGTTGAAATTCCAGTAAGGCTCCGCACAATGTTTTGTGGTATAAACTTGTGTGGAGCCAAAATCAATGCAGAATTTTCCGAACAACATCGTGCCCACCTCGCTTTACTGCAATAAATACTATACCAGGTGTGCTTCCGCCTGTCAATGTCCTTCTGATGGACGGTCATTGACAGGTCAGAGCACAGTTCCCTCAACCAGAGTGTGGAGGATCACATCGGCTACGCGGAAAACACTGTGGAGATTGAGGGCGGCAGCCACACCCAGTTCGGCAACTATGGGCCCACGTGAGCGGTCTTCCGGCCACCATTTCTGCGGAGGAGCCGCAGAGACAGATGGTACCGTCCATCGGGCCTCTCTTGCACATCGGATATCAAGGCAACCCCTATTAGCCAGAAAGCGGAGTGGCCGGCAGGCACTCCGCTTTTCATAGTTCTCTTTGCAGATACACCATATCTACCAGCTTGACTCCGCACTCATAGATGGGGTGGTCGTAGTGGTCAGTGAAAAAGTTCTTGACCAGATGATGCCTGCAAAAGCCGCAGCTCTCGTAAAACGGGATGGTGGAGGGGCTGTCCCCAGTACCCACCTGTAGCAGCGTATACTGTCCCGCGTAGGCTCGAATGAGGAAGTCCACCAGGGCTTTCCCATAGCCTTTGCCCTGAAAGTCCGGCTCCACGGCGATGTTTTTCAACTCCAGAACGCCTCCGCCCTCGTCGGTTACGACACACTCCGCCTTAACTCCGTCATCTTCCAGCACATACATGCTCCCACGCTCCAGGTAACGGTCGATCATGTCCTCCTGCTCATCCGCCAGCAATAGCAGCGCAAGATATTGCTTCTTATTGGTTTCAACCCTTCTGATTTCCACGCTTGTCACCGCTTTTCGTAGACCAGATCCACGATTCCGTTGTAATGTTCTGTTGCCACGAGCTTCAGCGGCAGTTCCCGATGAAGCCCCGGAAACAGCGCACGCCTTTGCCCAGCACTGTAGGAATCACTGACAGCCACAATTTATCAATGCGGTTCTCTTTCAATAGCTGCCTGGCCACGGACGCACCGCCGCAGATCCAGACGTTTCCCTTCGACTCCGTTTTTAGCTGATCGGCCAGGGCGGTCAGTTCCCCATTCCAGAAGCAGACATTCTCCTGATTTTCTCCCTGCCGGTGGGTCACCACATAACAGGGGCGGCCCTCGTAGGGCCAGATGTCCGGAGAGAGCGCCGTGACGATCTGATGGTACGTAGTCCACCCCATGACGATGGCTTCTACCGTCTCATAAAACGCCGGATAACTGCCGGAGGTATCCGGTTTGCTGCCGTCTCCCTCCAGCCAACTCACGCCGCCCTGCTCGTCCGCAATATATCCGTCCACACTCATGGCAAGATATAACACGATCTTTCCCACGATCATCCCCCCGCTGCCCCTATTGTACCCAATGGTCAAAAAAAGCGCAAGGTAAAAAGAAACATGACAGACAGTTGTGGTGTTCCTGTGGTATAATACAGAAAAATCAGGAAAGGCGGAGCTGCTGGAGCGGGAAGAGCCGGAGAGCAGCTTGGGGATTTGACTGAAACATTGGCCGATCGTTACAGGAGGAATTGACATGGCGTCCCATCCGGATTTTGTGAACTATATGGCCGAGCAGTTGCGGGAGGCCGGAGCCATCCGCAGCCGGAAGATGTTCGGCGAATATGGCCTTTATTGCGACGATGTATTCTTCGCCGTCGTCTGTGACGACCAGCTTTTCGTCAAGGTCACCCCGCAGGGCGAAGCGGCGTTTCCCGACCTGCCCAAGGCCCCGCCCTATGAGGGGGCCAGGGATTCCTTTCTGGTGGAGGATGTGGAGAACCGGGAACAGATGACGGAGCTGGTGCGTATCACCTGTGAGGCACTGAGAAGCGGGCCTCAGAGAAAGCGGAGGAAATGACCATGGTCTTTGACAACAAGAAAGAGCACAAGGAATTCTATCTCCCGCCCAAGACGCCGGGCATCGTCAACGCGCCCGCTATGAGCTTTCTGGCAGCACGGGGCCATGGCGAGCCTGAGAAGCAGGCCATGTGGTTTTAAGGGAGGGGCGAACAGAATGAAAGGCTTTACCCGCATGGAAACCCGTTTCTCCCTGTGCGGTCTCAACTGCGATTTGTGCAGTATGCATCTGGGCGGCTATTGTCCCGGCTGCGGAGGCGGAGCAGGCAACCAGAGCTGCACTATGGCTAAGTGCTCCCTGGAGCACGGGGGCATCCAGTTTTGTTGGGAGTGCCGGGAGTATCCCTGCCCCCGCTACGATGGCATCGACGATTGGGATTCCTTTGTCCCTCACCGGAGCCGACAGCAGGACATCGCCAAGGTCCGGGAACTGGGGCTGGAGGCCTATCTGGCTCAGTTGGGGGAAAAACGGGCGATCTTGGATTCACTTTTGGCCCGTTTCAACGATGGCCGCCGCAAAACTCTTTTCAACACGGCGGTCTATCTCCTGCCCCTGGAGGATTTGCAGTCCGTGATGGCTGATCTGAACAGCCGGACGGAGCTGGCTGGGCAATCTGTCAAGGAGCGGGCCCTCGCCGCTGTGGAGCTGGTCCAACAGGCGGCGGACCGCCGGGGCGTCAGTCTGAAGTTAAACAAGAAACCGAAAAAGGGGTGATCCCATGGCGGCTTCCAGGGTGACCGTCCACTTCCCCTGCCCGGTGGAGCGAGTGTGGCAGACCGTGACCGACCTAATGAATACCGCTTGGCGCGGCGACCTGGCCCGGGTGGAAATTTTGAATGAAACCTATTTTGTGGAACACACCAAAAGCGGCTATGCCACGAATTTTACCGTTACGGCCTGCGAGCCGCTTTGCCGCTGGGCATTCACCATGGAAAACGGCAGCATGTCCGGGACCTGGGTGGGGATCTTTGAGACGGCGGAGGGCGGCGCCCGGCTAACCTGCATCGAAACCGTTAACGCCAAACACTGGTGGATGCGCCCCCTTGTCCCCGGATACCTGAAGCGGCAGCAGAAACGGTATCTGGACGATTTGCGGCGGGAACTGCAAAAATAGGACCGTGTTACTCTGCGTTGCTTGCGGCAACGGGCCGCTTTCCCTACAATGGGGGGTGAAAGGAGTGAGCCCATATGTTGAACGAAACTATCAAAGCCCTTCGGAAATCCAAGGGTCTTTCCCAGCAGGAGCTGGCGGTCAAGGTAAACGTGGTGCGGCAGACCATCTCAAAATGGGAGCAAGGCCTGTCCGTCCCGGACTCCGATCTGCTGATCGCCCTGTCGGAGGCCCTGGAGACGCCTGTGAGCACGCTGCTGGGCGAGACAGTGGCGGAGTCGGAGGCGGACGAGGTCAAAGCCCTTTCGGAAAAGCTGGAGATCATCAATTTGCAGTTTGCCCGGAGAAAGGCCGTGCGGCGGGCGGCCCTCCATTGGCTGCTCATCGCGGTGTGCGGGGGCATCCTGGCCGTCGCCGCGGTTCTGGCCGCGGTAAACAGTCCCTATCTGGGCTGGGATTACAGCGCCCCGGAAACCGCCGTTATGGGGGTGGCCATCCACGCCTTTGAATGGGGCTTTGTCCGTCTGGCGCCCTTTGCTCTGATCGCGGCAACGGTCGGCGTTTTCCTGACGCGAAAAAAACATAAGGTATGAATTGGGAGAGTGCACCACTGAACATGGAGATAACTACCACCGGACAAATATAGGCACGGAAAGTCGGGCAGAGTCACTTACATTCTGCTATGCTGAATCCAGAAGGACGGTGTGACCAATGGATTGGGTAGCAAGTATTCATCAGGCGATCCAGTATATCGAAGAACATCTCCGGGAGGAGCTGACCATCCGGGAGATCGCGCAGCAGGTGGCCCTATCCCCTTTTTACTTTCAGAAGGGTTTTGCCATGCTGTGCGGTATGACGGTGGGCGACTACATCCGCCAGCGCCGGCTCTCCGCCGCCGGGCTGGAGGTTCTCACGACAGACCGGAAGATCATCGATATCGCGCTGGAGTTCGGCTACGATTCGCCGGACAGCTTTACCAAGGCTTTTGTCCGATTCCACGGCCTCACACCTGCCGCACTGCGAAAAAGCGGAGGCGCGGTCCGTTCCTTTGCTCCGCTTCGGATTAAAGTGACATTGGAAGGTGGTCAAAACATGGATTGCAAGATTATGAAAAAAGAGGCGTTTACGGTGCTCTGCCGGGCAAAGACGTTCAAGTATGAGGACGCCGCTGCTCAGGTTCCCCAGTTCTGGGCAGAGCATTTCGGCACAGGCGGCGGCAAGGTGGTTTGCGGCATGTACGGTATCAACCTGGACGAGAGCATGGGCGGCAACGAGTTTGAATATCTTATCGCCGACAACTACGATCCGGCCAAGGAGATCCCCGATGGCTTCACCACCCGCACCATCCCGGCCCATACCTGGGCGGTGTTCCCCTGTACTGGCCGGATGCCCCAAGCCCTCCAGGGACTGAACCAGCAGATCTTCTCCCAGTGGCTGCCCACGAACCCCGACTACAAGATCGCCGCAGGCATCAATGTGGAGTTGTATAGCGACGCCAGCAGGTTTGAGGACGGCACCCAGGACCAGGATTACTACTGCGAGGTCTGGGTCCCGGTGGAAAAGAAGTAAGGCACATTCCCCGGCAAAATTAACGGTCCTACCATATTGTTTCAAACAGAATCCACCAAACATACCAGTATCGTATGCTGACAGCGTGCGCTGTATGTTATGTGTTGCATCAGGTGGGATGCCGAAGATATTGGAGGAAAATGTAAACAAATCCGGCGACGACAGTTTCGTTTATAGATAAAAATCGATTCCGTCTGTGAAGGAAACCACATCCGGCAATCGGTGCGGCTCTTTCTTTGCGGCCTTTATACGCCCTGCGTCAGCTTGTCCAACGGACAGCGTATCGCAGGGCGTTTTTCTATCGTTTGAAAGGTGCCAAGGCGCATGAGCTTGAAATACACTTGCCCCATTTGCGGCACGCCCCTGGGTTATAAGGGCCTGTGCTGGAAATGCAGGTCTGAGCAGGAGCGAAGGACTGATTGTCCTGGACACCGGAACAAATCTCAGAGAAACAGAAAAGCCTTATTCAGAACATCCAGCGGCTGGGTGATGTGGAGGCCCTGGAACTCACCGACTTCCGGCAGCAGGACGGGCTGATCCATCCTCTGGTGTCCACATAGATTCCAGCGAAGCATCAAACCTGATGTGCGGCCTGGCCATACAGGGGGATGACCGGGCCACGGAAACGTTATCGGAACTGGATTTGTTATCCCACTGGAACCCCCATGCGGACCGACACAGCAGAGGCGGAGCCAGATGGTGGGGGGTGGATATCGGATACGGCGGGGAACCTCTGCTCATCCCCATCAACATGCGGGACGGGAGCCTTCTCTGCGTGGGCAGGGGCAATGAGGTCTGAGAAATTCCGCCGAAAACCGTAGGCGGACTGCGGCAGGAACTGGTGAAGCTCAACCAACTGGCATGGCAGGCCGGCAAGGACACAATCCCCCGCTGGACAGAAACAGAGGGTTATCCGGTCGATGGTAGCCTCCACCGCTGTATTCAATACAAGAATATTGGTTTGGAATGCAATATTATCAATCGTCCTGATAATGTTCTCAATTTCATCGGAGCCCTGTTTGAACTCTTCCATAGAACCGGCCTGTTCGGCCGCTCCCCGAACCAACGCTGCGCTCCGCTGAAAACCTGATCGCCGGTTTTATCATTTGGGTTGCTTTGAATGTCAGCATCCAGATTTCCCTGGGCAAATTCCTGTGCAATCAAAATAGGTATCCATACTGCCAATTTGTCAAATCCGGTTCTGTACCCCCTAGGGCTTGTTTGAAAATTGGCGATGTGCCCGGCGGCGAGGAATTTGGGGCCGCTGGCAAGCAATCTTTTCGCAGGACTCCTGACGGATTTCAGGGAAAAATTGCGCCGTCCAGCGGTCAAAAGGCCCGTCGATTGGGCATGTTGACATTTTTCAAACAAGCCCTAGGATATAAAAATCCAAGCATGGCCACAGTCAGCCTGCAATGAAACAAGTCCAAATATCTTATAGGAAGCCGTGGGAGTTCGCCCACGGCTTTTTAGCTGGAACAGGGACTTGCAACTCTGCCCTTTCTTATGGTGCACTATTCCAAGATCATTTCTATCAGCAAGGAGGTGCTGCCTTGAACGGGCAGGTTTACGGCTATATCCGGGTCAGCAGCAGGGAACAGAACGAGGAGCGGCAGCTCATTTCCCTGCGCGAAGTACAGGTGCCGGAGGAGAACACATTTATAGATAAGCAGTCCGGCAAGGATTTTGAGCGGCCGCAGTACAAGAGGCTTCTGCGGAAATTAAAAAAAGACGATCTGCTCTACATTAAGAGCATTGACCGCCTGGGCCGCAATTATAGCGAGATTTTAGAGCAATGGAGAATATTGACCAAAGAAAAAAGTGTTGACATTGTGGTACTGGACATGCCTCTGCTGGATACCCGACAGGGGAAGGATCTGATGGGCACGTTTTTGAGCGATATTGTGCTGCAAGTACTCTCCTTTGTCGCTGAAAATGAACGTGCCAATATCCGTCAGCGTCAGGCGGAGGGAATTGCGGCCGCCAAGGCCAGAGGGGTACGGTTCGGCCGGCCGCCAAAGCCGCTGCCCGATAACTACCTGAGCACCTATCTGCAATGGAAAAGCGGGGCACTCACAGGGACCGCCGCCGCGAAGGAGTGCGGAATGCCGTTGGCTACCTTCCGTTACCGGGCGGAACGGTACGAAAACACGAAACGTTGAACAGCAGGCAGCTTCACAAAAAGGTGTACCTTTCTGTAAGCCCCCAATTTTCAAAATCTTTTTCAAAAAACTCTTAACATGACGAGGATTTGGACGATAAGGATAATGTATAGAGACAGCAGGCAGCTTCACAGAAAGGTACACATTTCTGTAAGCAGCCAAAAGCAAAGCATGGATTTGGAGGCGGGCGGCCACGATGGCATCCAGAGAAAAACAATATAATGTCCTCAAGCTGCGCCTGTATCCAACCTCAGAGCAAGCAGAACTTTTTGAAAAGACCTTTGGCTGCTGCCGCTATCTCTGGAACCAGATGCTGGCTGACCAGCAGCGGTTTTATTTGGAGACTGGCGTCCACTTCATCCCTACCCCGGCAAAATACAAAAAGGGAGCCCCTTTTCTAAAAGAAGTGGATAATCAGGCACTCATTCAGGAGCACAACCAGTTGTCCCGGGCGTTCCGTTTATTTTTTCAAAACCCGGAGGCTTTTGGGCATCCCAATTTTAAGCGAAAAAAAGATGACCGGGACTCCTTCACCGCCTGCAATCATGTGTTTACTTCCGGCCCGACCATTTATACCACGCGGGACGGCATCCGCATGACCAAGGCCGGAATGATTCGGGCTGTCTTTCCACGCCGCCCGCAAAACGGGTGGAAGCTCAAGCGCGTCACAGTGGAAAAGGCCCGGACGGGCCGCTATTACGCTTATGTCCTGTATGAAAGCCTGGTACAGCCGCCGGAGCCGGTCCTTCCCGCTCTGGAGCGCACCCTGGGGCTGAAATATTCCCTGCGCCACTTTTATGTGGACGACCAGGGCAACAGGGCTGATCCACCCCGCTGGCTGAAACAGTCCCAGGAAAAGCTGGTGCATCTTCAGCGGCGGCTGAACCGAATGCAGCCTGGCTCGAAAAATTATGAGGAAGCCGTACTGAAATACCGCCTGCTCCATGAGCACATCGCCAATCAGCGCAGAGACTTCCTCCACAAGGAATCCCGGCGGATAGCCAACGCCTGGGATGCCGTATGTGTGAGGGGCGACGATCTGGGTGCGATGACGGACACGCTGATTCGGGCCGGGAGCGCCGTAAAGGAGGCGGGGTTCGGGATGTTCCGGGAAATGCTGTGCTACAAGCTGGCCCGCCAGGGAAAGGCATTTATTCAGGTAGACCGGTATCTCCCTACCACCCGGAGCTGTTCGGCCTGTGGGTTGACGCGGGACGCGCTCCATGCGCGGGATTACAGGCGAAGTGGTTGGGTCTGTCCAGAGTGCGGCGCGGTTCATGACCGTGAGGTCAACGCGGCAAAAAACATCAAAGCCCGTGGGCTGGAACAGTTTTTTGATTTACAGGGGCAGAACAGGAGCGCCTGACCCTTTCCAGGCGTCCTGTGCTCCGCCTTGACAATATGCCGGCCGGGACACCGGTGAACGCCCATGATTCCGGCTGGAGAGCGTGGATGGAACGCCGGTGGGGAGCCTCCGCCCTTCCATCCGCATTCTCCGGACCGCCGAGTGGGAAACGAGAGGCCGCATCCGTGCGGCTGAAGCCTGTAAGCAGGCGTCCACAATATTATGACGATGTTTCTGCACGCGGCGCATGGATGCGCGCCGCTGGCCACAGGAAGGAGATCCCCCATGCTTCAGCTCTCTCTGCGCCCCGGTGAGTATCTCACCATCCATGGCGACATTGTGGTACAGCTCGCTCAGCTCTCCGGCAGCCGCGCCTTTCTTCGGGTAGAGGCCGACCGCAGCATCCCCATTGTGCGGGGAAAGGTACTGGAGCGGTCGGGGGCTCCCCGGCCGGAGTGTCTGGCATCTCTTCCCCGCAGCCGCGCCAGGAAAGGCCGGGATGCCGTCTACCACTGGAGTGCGGAGCGGGAGCGGGCCGTCCGCACAATGGAACAGCTCCTGGAGCGGATGGAGGCCGGGGACAGCCGGGAGGAAGCCCAGGCGCTGCGGGCACAGTTGGAGCACCTGCTTCCAACTGTATGGGAGGAGGAGCTGTCCGGCCAAATACAGGCCCTGTTCCGCAGCAAAACAGCCCAGGACGTATAAAGAACCACCTTAGTTTGGTTTCACCCGGTCTCGCGAACCGGTTGAAATAAATCGAAGTGCAGGGACACAGCCCGCCAAAGGCCACGGCGTCTGTGTTGGTCTGCCAAACCACTAAACGCACATGAGGGATCGGTGCGTTGGACCAGCAAACCCAATATCATTTCAGAAAGAAAGGAAACGATCGAAATGAGGATCCAGCATAACATCATGGCGATGAACGCCTACCGCAACTACGCCAACAACACCTCCGCCCTGTCCAAGAACCTGGAGAAGCTGTCCTCCGGCTACAAGATCAACCGCGCCGGTGACGACGCCGCGGGCCTCGCCATCTCCGAGAAGATGCGCGCCCAGATCACCGGCCTGGACAAGGCCCAGGACAACGCCAAGGACGGCATCTCCCTGGTGCAGACCGCCGAAGGCGCCCTGACCGAGGTCCACGACATGCTTAACCGCATGTATGAGCTGGCCGAGCAGTCCGCCAACGGTACCTTTGAGGACGGCACCGACCGCAAGCAGCTCCAGAAGGAGGTCGATCAGCTCAAGAGCGAGATCAACCGTATCGCCGATTCCGCCAACTTCAACGGCATCAAGCTGCTGGACGGCTCTATGGCTGCCAATGGCACCACCAAGATCAATGGTGCTGCCGCTGGCGCTAAGGCCGGCGTGGATGTGAGCATCGTGGCGGACTCTCTGTTCGCTGAGGATGGCACCCGTTCTGAGCTGAAGTTTTCTCTGGCTGCTGTTTCTAGCAATGCCGCTGATGGCGCCAAAGTTACAAAGAACGGAGTTACGATTTCTCTGAAGAAGGGGCAGGAGTATTCTGCGGCGGACATTCAGGCCCTGTTGGCAAAGGCTACGGCCAGCGGCACCGGTGTAAGCGACGATATGTTGGAGTCTGTGCAGAATGCTACCGTTAGTGGCACAGGCATTACGAAGGGATCGCAGGCTTGGACCTCCCTTGCCAAGTCTACTGGTACGGCTCAGCCCAATCAGGGTAAGCCCCTCACTCTGCAGATTGGCGACACCTCCGACAGCTTCAACCAGTTGAAGGTGGGCATCAAGGACTGCCACGTGGACGCTCTGGGCCTCACCGATATGAAGATCGGCGATCAGGACAGCGCTGCCAAGGCTCTGGACAAGATCAAGAGCGCCATCAACTATGTCTCTGATGTCCGCGGTACTCTGGGCGCCACCCAGAACCGCCTGGACCACACCATCAACAACCTGTCCGTCATGCAGGAGAACATCCAGGACGCCGAGTCCACCATCCGCGACACCGACGTGGCCGACGAGATGATGGCCTACACCAAGAACAACATCCTGATCCAGTCCGCCCAGGCCATGCTGGCTCAGGCCAATCAGGTGCCCCAGGGCGTGCTGCAGCTGCTCCAGTAAGCTCTGGTGTTGGCTGAGCATCTGCACGCTCCCGAACCCTCCTGTGCTGCCCCGCCCTGGGGCACGGGGAGCCCCGCCGAAGCCCAGCGAAGCGGGTTCGGTGGGGAGAGGAGGCGCGACGGAGAGAGCAAGCTTTGCCGCCTGCGGCGAAGCGAGGGATTCGAAGTCCGCGCCGACGAAGGGCGTGCTGCAGCTCCTGCAGTAATCCGGATGGATTGTTCTTCAATAGCGACCGCAGGGGGGCTGGGCTTAGTGCCCGGCCCCCCATTTTCCTATGATGAGATCGGGAGGAATGAACATGAAGGAACGATCAGCCCTGGCTATCGCCCGCCGCATGGCGGAGCTGGGGGAACAGGGCCACGCCGTTACCGCCTATACCCTGGCTCTGGCCGACGCCCAGGGCCGCCAGCCGGAGACAGAGCTGGAGGCCGCCCTTTACCTGTTTGAAAACGGCGGGAACTACAAGGTGGCCTATGACGCCTTCCGCTCCCTCTACCGCCGGGGCTTCCAGCGGGAAACTCTGCTGGAGCTGATGACCCAGGCTTTTTACCAGCCCAACATCAAACTCCTGAAGAGCCGATACGAGAAGAACTGCCGCCTGCTGCGCAAATATCCCTACTGCTTCCAGCAGGACTTTCCCGCCTTTGAGGAGCTGCCCCTCCGCTTTTACCCCTACGACGACCAGCGCTACATCCCCTTTACCGTAGAGACGGAGACCTTCGGGGAGCCTTTGGACCTCCGGCACCCGGTGGTCAGCCGAAACTTCTTCCAAAACCTGGACAAGCCCGTACTGGCGGCGGATGTGTACTCCCAGTATGAGCTGGAGTACCTCCGGGACAATGTGCGGAAAAGCGAGTGGGTGGGCCGGGAGAACCACGTCTATCTCCATTACACGGACTGGGGGATCTTCTGCGCCTATCTCCAGGTCCTGAACCTACGGCCCCTGCTGGAGGAGGAGAAGCTGGTCTTCCTGATCGGAGACGAGATCAGCCAGTACCCCATCGACTTCCAGGCCCGGTTCGGCATGGATTACAGCCAGTATCCCGTCAAGCCCGTCGGCATCCGGGAGATCCACCGGCTGATCTGGCACACCCAGCTCTCCAGCCATAACGGAGGCGACTTTTTCAACGAGATTTTTGACAACCATCCCAACCTGATTGCGGTGGAGTCAGAAATGCTCTACCATCTGCGGGATCAGGTATCGAAGTTCCGACAGCTCCTCAGCAGCGGCGGAACGATCACCTTTGACAGCGTCATCGGTGACGGGGATCTGGAGAAGCCCCAGCGGCTGGCGAATCAGCTCAGCCGGATGCGGGACCGGACGGACAAGGATATCTTCGTGGCCCTTTATCTGGCTATGGCGGATCTGCGGAACCTGGACCCCGCTGCCCGAATCGTTCCATCTATTTTTTTCCAACCCCACTTCCACAACTACCACTGCACTCTGGGCGCGAACGACCAGAACCGGGCGGTGCTGGACTCCCCGGAGTATCAGGAGCTGCGGGACTTCTCCCCCCTCAAGGGCTTCAAGTATATCAAAACGTTTACACCCCTGCGCCGTCCCACCACCTCCACCGGGGCGTGTGTGCGATTCATGCAACGCCAGATTGACGAGTGGAAACCGGGCCAGGAGCCGCTGACAATCCCCGACGAGCTCACCGAACGGGTCCTGAACCGGAACTACATGGTGGACTGGCAGGACCGACTGTTTCAGGATTCGGTGCTGGTCCGCTTTGAGGACGGCAAGCTGAATCCAAAGGCTACCTTCACCGCCCTGGCAGCCTTTTTGGACCTACCCTATACGAAGAGCATGACCTACTGTTCCCGCAACGGCGAGCGGGACCCGGAGTCTTTGAAGGGAAATGACCGGGGCTTTGACCCGGCGGCCATCTACCGGACCTATGAGGAGTACCTGGGCCGGGAGGAACGGGTGTATCTGGAGTATCTGATGGGAGACGTATACCGGCGCTACGGCTATGATTTTCAGTATTACGACGGCGCGCCCATGGACGAAGAGGCGATGAACGCGCTGGTCGGCAGGCTGCACGGCTGCACGGACCTGATCCTGGCCTCCTATAAAAAGGCGATGGAGCACAAGGTGTTTTTCGAGGGGGAGGACCCGGAACAGCGGCGGCAGGAGATCTTGACCGAGATCGGGGAAAACATGGCGGCCAAGCGGCGGGAGATCGCAGGCGTTTTGATGCGGGGGCTGCGGTTCGTCAACAAAAACGGCGCGCCGCTGAACTTCATGCCCCTTTTGGAGCTGGATCCGGCGCTGCTGGAACAGCCGCTGTATCACTGAGGAGGCGGACATGGAACACAAGGGAACCGTATATTTTTTCACTGGCCTGTCTGGGGCGGGGAAGACGACCGTGGGCAGCCTGTTCTACCAGCGGCTCAAAAACACCAAGCCGAATGCGGTCTATCTGGATGGGGACGAGATTCGGGTGGCCTTCGGCGAGGATGTAGGCTACACCAACGATGAGCGCCTGCGCTGGGCGGGCCGGATCTTCCGGGTGTGCA